>Ga0325414_1002067_pt1 | contig 20027 bp, 27 predicted proteins | sample PopdelMetagenome_8_FD_206183 | JGI IMG/M metagenome (GOLD analysis project Ga0325414, IMG submission 206183) | Populus deltoides microbial communities from Bellville, Georgia, United States - Leaf-PdKOR-R3 | ecosystem: Host-associated > Plants > Phyllosphere > Phylloplane/Leaf | place: USA... | reverse complement strand
GTTAGTGATAATGAGTAATAATCAGTAACAGTTACGAACCCAAAGGAGGAGAATATGGGAAAAAAGAAAAGAATTTGGAATCGATTCTTTCCATTTTTTTATTTGCTAAATTCCTCTTTTATTCTGAAATCACAATCCTCTCCAGAACTAATTCTTGAATCAGCTTTGATATATTGAAATCATTTTAAAAAAATAAAAAAAATGTATAAAAATATAACTTGGATATTTCTAATAAATCCCAAATCATCAACCAATAGTATAATACTACGAGATGCTTTATATCGTTTACGGTTTTCGTTGTCTGTTAGTAATTAAATAATCTCAAGTGAACAATTATAGTCATTAGAAAAGAAAAGAAAAGAAAAGATGCTGTAATTATAACAATTTTAAAACCGTTATTTTATTATTAAATATGCTCAACAAAAGGATGTTGTAATTAATTACCCTGTAGTGTACACTACTGTATTAAAACAAAATCAAAATAACCTACCAAAAACAAAATTATATTATAATTTAAATTAAAAAAGACACAGGGAAAGACAAGAACAGCAATCCTATTCTCCCTCATCATCTCTCTCTCCCTCTCTCCACTTTATTTCTCTTTCTCCCTCTCTCGCTGCGCCTCCACACTGTCCCCCCACCACCACAACCACCACCACATCACCGAGCTGGATTCTCTCTCTTCTCTCTTACGCATCTCCATGCGCCGCTGGTTCAGCGGTTTCGTTGATTAACCCCCTCCCCTCCCTCTGTAGATACCCTTACACACGACCACAATAAACCCCCCCTCTCTCGTGATTCGAAAAACGACACCGTTTTATCACTTCCAGGAGCTAGGGTTTCGAAACCAGATATCCATTTCTAGAAAAAAACTTGTAAATATTATTGTCGTGTTTAGGGATTTGGATGGCATTGGGAGATTTAATGGCGTCAAGATTCTCCTCACAATCTCCAGTTGCTTTTGTATCGAACCATTATGATCATTATCCGTCAAGTCACGAAGATGATGCTATTGATGTAGCCAGAAGAGATGACAATAATAATAGTAATAATAATAGAGATAGAGATTCTGATACTGCTAGCACTAGTAATTACGGCGGAGGCAATGCCACGGCAAGCACCACCGCCACAACCACTACTAGTACGGCGTATTTGCCGCAGACTGTTGTTTTGTGTGAGCTTAGACACGAGGCATTTGAAGCTTCTGTGCCTACCGGTCCGTCTGATAGTGGACTCGTTTCGAAATGGCGGCCCAAGGACCGAGTAAGATACTGAGTTTTGATGTTTTGTGTTATTTTTTATGTTTTAGTGTTTGATTGAATGTGAATGAGTTATAGTTTTTTCTAGGGTTTTTTTTGTCAGCTATTCATTCTGGTGGATTTATGATTATGAAGAAAATTTGATCTTTTATGGTTGTTGTGTAGTTATTAAATGAAAAACACTTTTAAGAAAATAGTTACATGAATAGATAATGGAACTGTTGAGGTGAGATGAAATTATTGTTTGGGTGGGGAAGTTTTACAGTAGTGTTGCTACTCGGAGGAATTGTTGTATCACACTGGCAATTGGCTGTTATGTGATCACTGGAAACTGTGGTTTCTTGGTGGGTGGGGGTGGTTTGAAGAGGTTTTGATTCAATATAAATATAAATTGTGGCACTTAGACATTTTCCGTAAATGTTTCATAGAGGTTGTCTTACCTGTGACATTTAACATGGCATCCCTGGAAATGAATTACAGTTTATAGAGAGGTACTAATTAGGGTTTTGCTTTATTGGTAGAAAGTGTATGCCATCAATTACTTGACATCATATTAGCTTAGCAATTATACAAGGAAAATTTGGGTTTAGAAATCCTAATGTCAGTAAAAGTAACAGCTCGTCTGACCTTTGATGAGTGTTCTATGCTTTGTGAAATTTCCGAAACAAAGTGAGCTGAGGAAATTGAAATGCCAGTATCTTTTTTGCTTCTTCTTGACATTTTACTTTAGATGAAAAGGTCATTTAACTTTCAAAATAGTAAAGAGATTTCAATACTACTACAATGAGGGTTATCATATTGACCATGTGACTGTTGGTTGGTCGTGCCCTGCATAGCTGACTGTCTGCTGGGAAACGAACATGTCTACAGAGCTCCTGAAGATCCTTGATTTAGTCTTAGCAGTCTTTTGATGAACAGTTTTGATTTCTCTTTTTATTTGTATTTTGCCTTGAGCTTGCTTCTCTAGTTCTTAACTCTATCTGCTGCTATGGCCTAGCAAACATCTAATAATATTAAATTTGTGTTTGGAATTGGTGCTTTTGAGCTCAAAAAGTACCAAATTTTTGGGGTGCTATTCCTTGCTTTGGGAAAACATTGAAAATTCCCCAAAGGCATCAATTTAAGCTTAGCATTGCTGTAAGATGGGATGATAGTGTACAATGAATTTCCTAATTGGTTTTGTTGCTTTAGGGCTCCCACAGGGCTGACCACCTCTTTTCCTAGGATTGCCCTAGATTTTGGCAAATGCCACTAGATCTTGTGAATGAAACACGTGTATTAGGAATTGGGTGCTGATTTTATTGCTTGGATGGATTAGAAGAAAATGATGTAGCAAAAAGAGTAAATCATATCCGAAAATAGCTTCTTGAAAGAAAAATATTGAACGAGTTATTAACTAGGAGAAAAACTGCATGCATTTAGCAGTTGCATGTTGTGGGATGCCATTGCCTCCACTTGCATTGTTCACAAAAGAAGTTTTTTTCTTTGTATGGAATATTTTTCTTTCATTGATAATGGCTAGGATGGTAATATCTAGGACATCATGTTTTTTGTACTTGGCTATATTTCTTATCATCTCCATGTTGTGCCGCCACGGTAAATTTTTGTTCTAGATGCTTACAAGTTATATCTTCACATGTACTTGTGTTTGATTTAGCTCCCAACTTTTTGTGCAGATGAAGACTGGATGTGTAGCTCTAGTTTTGTGTTTAAACATCAGTGTTGATCCTCCGGATGTAATAAAGATATCCCCTTGTGCCAGAATGGAGTGCTGGACAGGTGCACTTTGAGCTGCTGATCTCTCCTATTAGTTTTAAATATTTGCCTTCTCTCTACTCATGCTCTGTATGCTGCTTTCACTTAAGCTTTTGTTTTAATATTAGAATTGTGTGGTTTATAAACTTTTTTTTAGAAGGCCAAGTGGTCAAAAGACCCTCAAACTTTTTGTCAAATCCAACTTGGCCCCTGGCTTTTCCTTTTTTCGATTTTGGTCCCTCAAGCTATCAAGTCAAAGCAGTTGATCATGGAGGCAGTAATTACAGCCATCTGTTTCTAACGAAGGTGGCCAAATGCTTTGACCTGATAGTTCGAGGGACCAAAATCAGAATAAAGAAGTTAGGGGTTAAGTTGGGTTTAACCAAAGTCCAGGGGCTCTTTTTACCAGTTAGCTTTTTAAGAAACTGTTGTGTGGTGCTTAACTTGTCTCGACTATTTGATTATTTATCTTACTGTTGGATTCATATAGTTGTAATGCTTTGTTGGTTGTATGGAAGGAAGCAATGTACTAGAATCTGGGAGCTTACTGCAATTTTTCAACTACACAATTTAAATCCAATTTACTTTCCCTATCATTTTATCTCCATGGCAAATAAGTGAAACATAATCAAGAAATGCTAAGAACAATCTCCTTTTATTCATGAATTTAAATCCACCCTTTTGAGGTTCTAATTTTCTTTTTTCTTGGCAGATCCACTTTCAATGGCACCTCAAAAAGCTCTTGAAACAATTGGAAAAAACTTAAGCATTCAGTATGAAAGGTGGCAACCTAAGGTGAGGGAATTCTTGACACTTCTTTCTTTGAATTATAGTTCCATTTATATTTATGTTTTTCATCTATTAACAGGCTCGCAACAAGGTTCAACTTGATCCTACTGTTGATGAAGTGAAGAAACTTTGTAATACATGCCGAAAATATGCCAAGTCTGAGAGAGTTTTGTTTCATTACAATGGACATGGTGTTCCAAAGCCAACTGCCAACGGTGAAATCTGGCTATTCAATAAGGTTTTACTTTTAATCCTTCAGTTGATGAGTTTTTTTATTTCACTGCTACAGTAATCTTTCTAGACGTTTTTATATTTAACATGCTAAAAATTTTCTTCATCACTGGTGTAGAGTTATACACAATACATTCCCTTGCCAGTCAGTGATCTTGATTCCTGGCTGAGAACACCGTCAATCTATGTTTTTGATTGCTCTGCTGCTGGGATGATAGTCAATGCATTTCTGGAGGTATTCAGCAATTGTGTCATTATAAGTTTCTTTCTATGTACCATTGACTGCTGTTTCATAAAATTTGATCTCACAATTTGAGTAATCTGATTCTAACATGGCTGTTACTATTCTTTAAATAGCTTCATGACTGGAATGCTTCTGGCTCTGCTGGATCCACGCGGGATTGCATTTTGCTTGCAGCCTGTGAAGCACACGAGACTTTGCCACAAAGTGATGAATTTCCTGCTGATGTGTTCACTTCATGCCTCACCACTCCTATCAAGATGGCATTGAAATGGTGAAGCTTTTATCTTTTTAGTTTTGATTGTTACAATCCATCCTTTCTTTTCCTTTCAGATAGCAACTTTATGACTTCTGGATAAGGATTTCCATGTTGTTTTTTCTCCTCATCACATTAGTTAGTGTTTTCTATTTATGTACCTTGCCTGTGATTATCCTCTATTCTTTTGTCGTCTGTTGACTTTACAAGGAATATTTAAATGTACTATGTTGAGTTGTCTTGATATTTGGAGTTTTCATGTGGTTCACTTCTGAAATGTTGTGGTAATTGATTATTTTTGTGGCAAGTACTTGTTAATCATTTGGTTTTCATCCATGTGCCCCAGGTTCTACAGACGTTCACTACTTTGTGACTCCCTTGACTACTCATTAATTGATAAAATTCCTGGCCGGCAAAATGATCGTAAAACACTTCTGGGAGAATTGAACTGGATCTTTACTGCAGTGACAGACACAATTGCTTGGAATGTTCTTCCTCGTGGTAGTTTCTTCTTAGTAAAAAAATGATTTTTTGATTTTTCATATGTGCACTTCCTCTGATTTAGTTCTTCATTTGTCTCTTTCTTTGTTACATGTAGATAACACTTAGTTTTACTCTGCAGATCTTTTCCAGAAGTTGTTCAGGCAAGATTTGCTAGTTGCCAGTCTGTTCAGAAATTTTTTGCTTGCTGAAAGAATTATGCGTTCGGCAAATTGTTCTCCAATTTCTCATCCAATGTTGCCACCAACCCATCAGCATCATATGTGGTATTGTAGGAAATACTTGTTTAGTCAGCCCTGCAGTGTGTTCACATATCCATTTATCACTGTTTCACTAAGGTTCAATGCAGGGATGCATGGGATATGGCTGCTGAAATTTGCCTCTCTCAGCTTCCATCTCTGGTCGAGGATCCAAATGCAGAATTCCAGGTGTGTTCCATTGTGATACTATGCTACAATAAAATGGCATGAAATTTCTTCCGCCACAATTGTAATGAGCTTTTGGAAGACTGAATTTCTTTATTTATTTTTCATATTATTACCTTTTGTCCATCCAAAGCATAAAAATTTAATGTGTCTAAGCAATATGCCTTTCTTTTGATTCAGCCGAGTCCTTTTTTTACTGAACAACTGACGGCTTTTGAGGTGTGGTTGGACCATGGATTTGAACATAAGAAGCCACCCGAGCAGTTGCCTATTGTTCTTCAGGTGTGTGCCACTTAGTTCATGTTAATTTCAAGAAAATCATAAGTGGCTTTTTTTCCTTCTGTTTGTAATTACAAAAAACAAACTGGTAAAATGCTTTATACTAGGTTAGATTTTATCCACATCTGTGCCTGCTTAGCTAAATTCTTTTCTTTTGTTCTGTTTTCTGTAACTATTATCTTATGAGATCTTTTATTTATTCATATACAGGTTCTGCTAAGTCAATGTCATCGGTTCCGAGCACTGGTGCTTCTAGGGAGATTCCTTGATATGGGACGCTGGGCAGTGGATCTGGTACTTGCTGATGAATTCTTTGGTGCAAAAGCTTTTTTATGAACAAGTGCTCATGGATTGGGGTTTTATTATCATGGCATGATTGACTTGGTTTTTTTTTTTTCCTAGGCTTTATCTGTTGGAATATTTCCATATGTTTTGAAGCTGTTGCAAACAACAACACCAGAACTAAGGCAAATTCTTGTATTCATATGGACAAAAATTCTAGCGCTTGATAAGGTACATTTTCAAGGTCTTTTTAACTTTTTTGACAAGTTGGTGCATGTATGGTGTGCTATATTAAACAATATTTTGAATATTTTTGGTCTCTAGTGGTGGTTACTGGAGTAAAATACTCTCCACCTGTATTATAAATTAGCATAAGATGAAAGGGTGCAAATGATCATTTTTAGTGATGAAAAGAATTATCAAAAGGCAAGCTGCCAAGAAATGTTGAAATAATATTGTGCAGTTTTTGCCTCTGGGGCATGTAGCTAAAATACTATTTTCCTAGTTCATAAGACTACAACAGTGGCATTATTGTTCATCAAAGAATTACTTAGGCTGGAAATTTAACAACTATAAACTATATTTTACTGCCTTTAATTCCCAATTTTCTCGTGGCTATTATTCCTTTGTCAAAAGAATTTACCAAAGCTGGAAATTTTACCACTATTAGAATTACTTTCCATTTGATTGTTTTCTATAACAGTACTTAAGAAGTTCTTTCTTGTGGATCTCAGTCATGCCAGGTTGATCTTGTTAAGGATGGGGGGCATACATATTTTATTAGGTTTCTCGACAGCTTGGAAGCATATCCAGAACAGCGTGCAATGGCTGCATTTGTTTTGGCTGTTATTGTCGATGGACACAGGCGGGGCCAGGAAGCCTGTATTAAAGCTGGTTTGATTCATGTGTGCTTGAAGCACCTTCAAGGTTCAATGCCAAATGACACACAAACTGAACCCTTGTTTCTTCAGTGGCTTTGCCTCTGCCTGGGAAAGCTGTGGGAGGATTTCACAGAGGCTCAGATACTAGGTTTGCAGGCTGACTCCCCAGCAATATATGCTCCTCTACTGTTGGAGCCCCAACCAGAGGTTTATCTTTTTATTAGTTTGTTATCCTCAGCAATTCTTCTTGAGTTTGCTTATTTGTTGAACTACTTAATTACATAATCTATTCATTCCAGGTTAGGGCTTCTGCTGCATTTGCACTGGCCACCTTGCTTGATGTTGGGGGTGATGTCTGCAGGGATGGTGCTACTGGAGATGATGAGTTTGATGATGATGAAAAAATTAGAGCTGAAATTAGTATTGTTAGAAGTCTATTAAGCGCTGTTTCAGATGGAAGTCCTCTGGTCAGGGCAGAGGTTGCTGTAGGTATGTGTAGCCAACTATTAACATTTCTATACTTGATCGATTATGTTTTCTTTCTTTTAGTTTAGTGCTGTGAATATGCCTTCAATTGCAATTATCTTGTATAATTCAGTTGGGGGCAGGTTAATAACATCAACTATCGCTGGCGCCATGGTTAACATTTTGGAATTTAAAAGAATACCTGAAGTGCTACCTTCTCTTATCATTTTTTCTCAGCCCAATTTTGGTTATCATCTGTTCCGTGGGAAATTTTTTTCTTCTGTCAACAAATTAAAATAAAAATTTTGGGGCTTAAATCCCTAATAATACATCCTCCAAAGCCAGTGAGTCTACTAACATCTTTGGCAAAGCACACCAATTATTAAAGCTAATTATATCTCTGGTGGATCATTTATTTGATCCCTACTTTTCAAAATGACCTTTATAGGTTTTTGTACTCATAAAAGGCTGTACAAAGATTAGGAGGCAACATAAGACTTTTTCCCGTGAAAAGCAATGTTTTTTGGTGTCTTTTTGCCTCTTCATGTCCACTTTGTTTCTTCACCAGTTCTGGGGCAAGTGTAGGGGTATAGATGTGTGGGGCAGTCCATATTTTTTCTCCTATTTCATGTTTGTTTTAGTGAGTCCCTGGGATTACAATTGTGAATCATGAATGAATTCAGTTCTCTTTGTGCAGCTCTGGCACGCTTCGCATTTGGCCACAAACAGCACCTCAAGTCAATTGCTGCCTCCTATTGGAAACCTCAGTCTAATTCTCTACTCAACTCATTACCTTCTTTGGCCCATATAAAAGCTACAGGTAGTGGACATGCCAACCCTAATCAGTATGTGCCACATGCAAGTATTGTTTCATCTCAATTTGGCCCTCTGACAAGAGCTGGTAGTGACAGCCCATCCGTGGTTCGAGATGGAAGGGCTTCCACTAGCAGTCCTACTACAGCTGGAATTATGCATGGATCACCATTATCTGATGATTCATCTCTGCATTCTGATTCTGGTATATTGAATGACATTGTCAGCAATGGGGAAGTACTCCATTCAAGGCCAAAGCCTCTGGATAATGCATTATATTCCCAGTGTGTGCTGGCTATGTGCACTTTGGCCAAGGATCCTTCTCCACGCATTGCAAGCCTTGGTCGAAGGGTACTGTCGATTATTGGGATTGAACAAGTGGTGACAAAATCTGTAAATTCCACTGGTAGCAGTGGTCCCAAAACTTCATCTCCAAGTCTTGCTGGACTGGCTCGTTCATCATCATGGTTTGACATGCATGCAGGTAACTCTTCTCTTTATATCTTTTTACCATGATTGTACTGTCACTCCAAGCAAGTGATTGTGTCAGCTTATTTATCTGCACCTTTATCTTTTGATCTTCTCTAATCTTTAATTTTGGAATATTTTTGACAGGTCACATTCCTTTGACATTCAGAACTCCTCCTGTCAGTCCTCCACGATCAAGCTACTTAACAGGAATGCGTAGGGTGTGTTCTTTGGAGTTCAGGCCGCACCTTATGAATTCTCCAGATTCAGGATTAGCTGATCCTCTTTTAGCTTCTGTTGGATCTTCTGGAGGCACAGAACGGAGTTTGCTTCCTCAGTCAACTATCTACAATTGGAGTTGTGGTCACTTCTCAAAGCCACTTCTCACCACACCGGATGATACTGAAGAAATATTAGTTAGAAGGGAAGAAAGGGAAAAATTTGCACTGGAACATATTGCAATGTGTCAGCACTCTTGTGTGTCTTTCTATTTGTTTTCTCTTCTTTTATTTATTTATTTTTGTACGATTTTTTAGTTGAGCTGATGAAATGTTCATTTTCTTGGCCAGCTGTTAGCAACCTTAATAACAGAATTGCTAGTTGGGATACAAAGTTTGAAACTGGTACAAAGACAGCCTTGCTGCAGCCTTTCTCTCCTATTGTGGTTGCTGCTGATGAGAATGAACGAATTAGGTAAGCCAGTCTTTATTCAATACATCTTTTATGGAGTATTATTTGAGTTTCTCAGGGCTCTGTTTTGACATGCCAAGTATGGTCGCAGATTAATGACATTGTATGATGTCATGATTTCAAAAGTTGGGAAACTTGCATACATTGTACAATATGCCAACAGGAACTACTTCTCAGTGGCTCTGGCTTCTTGCTTAAGTTCATCTTTAGTCCTGTTTATCCTGTTACCTTTTGCATCTATTAAGAACAATTCAGCATGTATTCTACCTAAATTCTACTGATACTACAGAAAGGCCTGGGCAAACAAAAACTGGAGTATGGATTCTTTTGTTTTTTTCCCTGGTGATAGGCAAATAATTTTTAATCTTTTCTCTGATATTGATCTCTTGAGTGATGTGTGATGCTTGTTTCTTTGAAGGGTGTGGAATTATGAGGAAGCTACCCTTCTGAATGGGTTTGATAATCATGATTTTCCTGACAGAGGAGTTTCGAAGCTGTGTCTTGTAAACGAGCTAGATGACAGTTTGCTCCTTGTTGCTTCATGTAATGTTTTTTTACTGATTTTTAATTCATTTCATGGTGGCTAGACTGGTCCTTTATTACAATGCTTGGAATCATTTTTTCCATACTTGTTTTTGCTGCAGGTGATGGAAATATACGGATTTGGAAAGACTACACTGTGAAGGGTAAGCAAAAGCTTGTCACTGCATTTTCTTCAATCCAAGGTCATAAACCCGGTGTGCGGAGTTTGAATGCTGTTGTGGACTGGCAACAACAATCTGGATATCTGGTACATACTCACTTAAGTTTGTCTTTGGTACTGTTTTTATATTCGTAATGTGATGTTCATAATAGTTTCTTCTATTTTTAATGTTGCTTTCCTAGTATGCTTCGGGTGAGATATCATCCATCATGCTTTGGGACCTGGATAAAGAGCAGCTTATTCATTCTATTCCTTCATCATCAGATTGTAGCGTCTCAGCAATGGTGAGTTTTGTTGTTTCCTGGGGTTGTTTTTGAAAGTAGTATCATTCTTTGCTACAATAGATAATAGCAGAACTAAGTTAGAATTTATGAAAAGTGGCAAATTTATAACATTGTAGTTTTGAAGAGATTCCTTTGTTCTTTTGTTTATGGTGTGCTTGTGGATGTGAGAATGATTCAGGCACTTGTGTAATGAGAATAATAGAGCTTCTGATGGCATGAATATATCTTTAATAAATGTAAAATGGTTCTTTTCGTATTATTATTGTCATGACCTTTTGTACCTCATTTTTTCCTTTCTTATTATTTTACTGTTCAAGTTTTATGGGGTAGGCTCTCATATAACACCACTGCTATCATTACTATGTAATAACACTAAGAAAACGTTATCACGCATGTACCTATTGGTGGTAAAATGCAGATGTGTGATTGGCTATAGGAGCATTAACAAATACCTTTCTTTTCATTTGTGACAATGATGCTTGCTGGATACATTAAATGTTGTCTTACAGATTTTACCATTGTCTTTTGCTGATGTTCAATTTTTAACTGATTGTGCTTGAGAGCTTTTCCCTATCATCATAAACCGCGGAGTTAAAAGAAATCTTGTCAGGGTTTGTAGAAAGCTGTTTCCAACTGAATGAAACCCAGCCTTGGATCCAAAGTCTTGCTTCTCTGTTCTGTTCTAATTAGTGCTAGGTGTGGGTTTTTTTTTTTTCAATTTTCTTCCCTCTTACTCCAGTATTCAAAATGTGTAATACCGTTATTCCATCTGATAAACCTTTTTCTCTTTCTGGAATTGCTGTTGCAAGGAATATATTGGTTTATTTTTACTTAAACCTCAGAGCGGTGTTTTTAGAATACTCCATAAACTTTTAGTTTACCCTGCCACAGGTTTCATCCATTATAATCATATAATCTGCAAATAATAAAAATCATGGTGTATCATCTTGAATATGGACAATTTCTCCATCATGAAAGCAAAAGGTAGAGGCCGCAAACCAAAAGGACTGTCCGGATGGTAGACTCTTGATGCTACCCATCCATGATGGATAAATAGTTCATGTCCCTCCCAATAGTCCTCACCCTTGTAATTATCCTTTATACATTCACTTGTTCCCCAGCTCCACAATAGGACCTCCGGTACATTTTCTAGAGTGATAGAAAGTTTATGGAGGTCTCTTTTTTTTCTTTGCATTTGCATCAGCCTCATTGGGAATAATATAGCCTTAATAGTTGCCTGGCATAAAAGTGAATTGGTTTTCTCATGGAGTAGCATTTTAATGCGCTGCTCTGGTGCTTATCAAGGATTATTCTCCTTCACCACTTATTTGCATAGCAATTTGCTTTCTATAGCCAGTGACTAAACGTTGCAGTTCTTGGTACTACATGCTTCAATAGAATCTTCAAATTGAATTCATATGGATAAGGTTGTTCCATGCCCAAAATTGGTTATGGGCAAAGATTATGTATGTAAATCGCAAATCATGTCGAAATTTAAGAATGTTTATAATTTTTGTGCACTATTGTTTCTGCCACCATATCAAGCATCCACATCTTTAATTATCTTTTATTTATTGCTATTTGGTAGTTTATTTCATATCCGCTGTCATCATTAGTAACTTGTCAAATCTGTTGAATGATCTTCATTTATGTTTATCTGTGCAGTCTGCTTCTCAAGTTCATGGAGGTCAATTTACTGCTGGTTTTGTGGATGGATCTGTCAAACTCTATGATGTCCGAACACCTGAAATGTAAGCACTGCTCATAAAGTGTTCCTCTGGCTCTGGCATGGCATAAATGTTTGCTTGTTTTTGACGTTTTGATAAGTTTGTTACTGTTACTACCTTTTTTATGATAACAATCCCAAATTCAAATATACTGGTTCCTAATGCTTTACAGTGAAACAAGTAATGGGATTGTATGTGATGGAACGTGTTTGGGATTTTATCATATGATGAAATATGTTAATCTTATTATAGACCAGACTATTCAGTAACTTATATTACAAGCTCAAAAGATATATTACTTTGCGTTCCCTTTTAACTGTCGTATTTTTTCTAATCTTAGGCTTGTTTGTGCTACTCGGCCGCACACTGAGAATGTAGAAAAAGTTGTGGGGATTGGCTTTCATCCTGGGCTTGATCCTGGAAAGGTAACAATTGCACTTTGTGATATACTTGTTTGTTTAGACTGCTGGTGGATTTGTATCTTGCCACAATTCTCTTTTTCTCTTGTTTTCTTTCAGATTGTCAGTGCATCCCAGGCTGGTGACATGAAGTTCCTGGACATGAGAAATTATAGAGATCCCTATCTCACGATCAAGGCCCACAGGGGCTCACTCACAGCTTTAGCTGTTCATAGGCATGCCCCTATTATTGCCAGTGGATCGGCAAAACAAATTATTAAATTATTCAGTCTAAATGGTGAACCATTAGGCTCCATTAGATACCACCTAACCATAATGGCCCAGAAGATCGGTCCTGTAAGCTGCCTCACCTTCCATCCTTACCAGGTACTCCTTGCTGCTGGTGCTACTGATGCTTTATTCTCAATCTACGCCGATGACAACACTCAAGCAAGATGAAAGCACACTTCTTTACTGGTTGACTATGTCGTAGTTTTTGGTGGCTGCACAAGCACTGAATGATTTGTTAATGTCACCTATGCTAGTTTATGGCTTCAATTTATCATCAGATGTGACAGTCGACCATGCCAACACCTGTTTGCGATTTGACGTCCTGAATCGCGTGCCAGATATTTCGTTAGCCTCCAGTGCTGAGGGTCAGATGGTGAGAAGAAGTCCTGCATGGTGTGGGTGGGGGGCAAAAATGTGTAAATAATTTATTTTCCTTTGGTGTGTTCATTAATCGTTTCTCCTTGTTCATTTTTATAAGCAACACGTGTCACTACATAATTGGAAGTGTTGCTAACAGATGTTTATAATCAGTTTATCATTCAATCCCAGAATATTTTAATAGGTTTATGGTTCCATAGGCTTATGTATAGCTTGTAATTAGTTGTCGAGTTTGCCCCGTGTAACCCCTTGACCCTTTGAAAAATCCTCTTGTTTCAAGCATCCAGCAAGGCCAAGAATGGTGTGATTGAGATGTTAAAGACAGGATGCCCCCCCATGTATCATCTCGACCATCAAATTAGAGTGATAAAAATGTCCTGCGGCGTTTAATATTCTGAGAAGACGCTAAAGGTCAAACTGGAACGGGGCCAAAAACATTCAGGGGGGAGCCAGTTATACGTATGCATGCCTAGAATATGTTTGATCACACCACGGAAGTTCTACCTCCACAGATGACACCGTGGAAGGAGTGATGAAGCCAGGACAAGCTTCCAATGAAGAGCCTGGCTGCTTTTCGCAATTCAGGTTAATTGAAGATCAAAACCACTAAATCCCACATCAATTTCATATATCGGGAAAATCATAGGCAAAGTGCTGAGATAACCAGCAGAAGCTACCCAGGAGGTGGATGTACGACCCATCAATGGGGGAATGCAGAGCTATCATCGCCTCAACCTTCTTCGACATCTAAAAATGAACCTTCTTACACACCCCAAGGCCCAAACTGAAAGACCACACAACAGGCATTAGCCATATTCACAAATATATATCCAGTTTGTTCACCCTATTCCCCACTAACATTTCACTTCCTCCCACCCACCATACTTTCGCCGGATCATCCCAGGCTTGGTGGTCTGCTGCTAGTCATTTTATACCTTCCATCCGCATTTCCAAGAACATTTAGATCTTCAAACAACCTGTATGGGGGAACAAAGGACTGCTTTTGTCCTGGAGCTGCAGGTATCCTAGAGGCGGAACTCGTCCAAGGATCACCATTTATGGTTGATCCATTGCCTGCTTTTGTGGGAAATGAGTTAAATTGTTGCACAGGTCTAGCAGCTTGCACCGGTGTATAAGATGCAGTTTTGTTGGCCCGGGGAGATGAAAACATATTATTTGTAGCAGACATGTGATTTTGGTTGTTGAGATTACCAGTTGTAGCTGCCCAGGGTGGAGGTGGGTAGCAAGACGAGTACCGAGGATGTTGCAACTGGAACTGAGGTTGTAATTGTGGTTGAAATTGGGGCTGCAAGTACAGCTGAGGCTGAGGCACTGCTTGCTGCTGGGGTTGGGGTTGGGGTTGCAACTGTTGCAGAGGTTGAGATGGAGGTGGTAACTGGTGCTGCTGAGTTTGATGCTGTAACTGGGGTTGAGATGGAGGTCGTACTTGGTGCTGCTGAGTTTGAGGCTGGGCCCATGGAACGACATAGCTGTTGTATGGAATGGGCCCATGGTTTACAGGATAAGTTTGAGAGACATATGGATAACCTTGTGTATTGGAGGAAACATGTATTTGAGGCATGGTTTTGGAGACTGGTGGGGTGTGAGGGGAGGTTGATGTTGACAAGGTGAGGCTCAAAAGGTCAATCATATCCTGCTCTTTCATGGTTCTTACTGGTGCAGGTGGATCAGGAAGAGCCAGAGCATTGCATGGGGAAGAGGTTGATGCAATGGGCACGCCAGCATCCAATGGCACAAGAGCCCCGTTTGTTCCACATGAGCTTTGAGATGACATGGAACGTGTTTTGGAATGCCTGTGTTCACAGAACAAACAAGTGCAATTACTGCTTCGAGATAAAACCAAAGTCTTGGTAAACACCCATATGATGCAGAGCATGAACAAAGGAAACGGATAAATAATTTGTAAGATCTCCATAAAGGTTGGCCAGCTACCATAGTAAAATAAATTGAGTGGTCTTTTATTCACCAATTACTGCTCCTGTCGCTCCACATACTGGCCATAGTTATGGTCAAGGTTTATTTCCTACCTCATGATTGCTTTACGATGGGTTCCGTACTCGTAGATCTGCTATCTCCCTTGTGTATGTAATGTGAAAATAATTTAATAGTTCAGGTCACCAAAGAAAAATTATATAAGATTATTTTCATAAGCATGATCTACCTCCGAGCTAGCTGTGCGAAGCCATCCTCCTTTTCATCCTCTTCATCTATAGCACTCCTTGTCACATTAGGAACTGGTGTGGTGGAATTAGTTGTAGATCTTGGGCTGGCATCCCTTGCTTCAGTTGGCTTGATGTCTGAGGACCATCCTTCACTTGGTTTGGCGCATAAGCTTGTAACTTGAGTTGGCATTGGAGAGCCAGAAGCAATAGCATCATGTTTTGCAAGCAAGATTTGCATACTGTCATTTAGTTCAAGACCCTTACCAAGAAGTTCCTCGTCCCTGCATCATGACCAAGGTACTTTCAGATATTCATACACCAGACTGCATGGGATCAGCACACACATGCATGGAGAAACAAAGGCAAGCATACAGTTACCAGTCTTATATCAAAAACATGTTTTCAGCAAAATAGACATCTAACGAGTAACTGACCCAGTTGTAGCTAGCATCTGCATCAACTTTTTCTGGTTCGACCGACACCGGTCGACAAGATCAACTATCACTTCATCTTTTATAGCCTGAGAAGACAAGCAGGACCACATCTCAAATATTTTCCTCAATTGTTTCGCTAAGGTAAAAAGTTCACTGCACATACCTCATGGTTTCCAGGGTCAACAGCTTGCAGCATATCATTCAAGAGCTCCATAACATCCCACATGGAATCCAAGCCTGACAAACTATGATAATTGAGAAAAATATCAGTCAATACAAAACATGAGATTTGGCAATTTTGAGAATACATCATAGACAAATACAACGTGTAAACCAGTGGTTGATCCTAACCTTAAGCATTCAATCTCTGCAGCCATTGTTTCATCAAGTCTTCTAGAAGAATTGCTAGGCATTCCATAACCAGGTTGGGTAAACCTCAATGTTGGATTGGTTGCCGGTGGTGTAAATATTGGAGCTGCATCTAATGATCGCTGGGGAAATTCAACTCCAGCACGCTGCCATTCGCACACCCCGTAACTAAAAATTAATCTTTCTGTATAGATTCCATGTAATATGGCATAATTTGTTAATTAACTACTATGAATGAAAAAACTTTTGATCTGGCTGTCATAAAGGCATGTAAGAGCATATGAGCAATATTCCATCCAAAGGACTTGGCTTGCATCTCATTTGAATGCAATCATCTATAGCATCATTTGATGGCACTCTTATTATGAATCATACGTTGTTTTTAACACGGATCAAATTAAATCAAGACCATATCTTTCTAGCATTAAAAATTAAATTAAAAACCAAATTAAAAAATTGACAGCGCACTGTAATCCACAACAATATTTGGTTGGATACAAAACCTATAAATTATGTTTAGATCAGGGGCTTATCAGTCTAGCATTCAATGATTATTGCCCCACTTCCAAAGTCAACCAAGTAAAAATTTCATGCAAGAGTTGGCACACATACTGAACCCAGCAAGAGCACATCAAATAAAATAATAGAATATTTTAGCGAGATACTTACCCTTAATTCCTCATATGCCCAATAATACTGAGGATGTTTTCCTCCAGGCCCACCAAATGCCTCTTGCCACGAATCAAGCAAAGTCAGAATCTTATCTCTCACATGCATATCTGTCTGCAAAACCATTTAAAATGTGTTAAGTTAAGATCGAGGCTTCCCCCAGCCTAGCCCCTTTTTTGTTTTTGATGAAGAGTGATTAGATGAGAAAAATACAAACATCAAGGTTTCGACTTTCTCATGAAAAATCAACCACGTTCAATCTTATTTGAGATCAATGGAGGCCTCGGACAACATAACATGGAATTTTTTGACATCAAAACCAAATAGCTCATTGAGCACCGTGGTTTTTATGGCAAAGGCACCAATAAGTGGCAATCATATCAAAACAATTTATCTGTTATCCTAGTTAAGATGGGCCAAAACTTTTGCTTATACTACTCTTAAATAAACCTGATTACGATTTCTCCTGAAATATTTTGGCTGGCCTAGTTAAAAGGTTTGAGATAAACAACCATTGCTGGAATTTCCATAAAACACACAGCATAACAATGTATCAATTGCGAAACACAAATGGTTCCACCTCTTTAATGTATATGCAAAACTCCATTTGACTATTAGACATTCTGCTGACATTTATCCTTTTGGTTGCTGGAGTTCAGAATTTAACATCTTGAAAACAGAATGGCTACAGAATTACAATTACAAAGGATTCTAAAGAAGGGATTAATATATACTGATTTCTAACACATTAAAAAAGAAAAAAAATCTCTACAGAGATGGTGAAATTGTGGATAATTACTTCTAGCAAGAATTCAAGGAGTTACCTTCTTCTTTATTATTTTCACCATTTCCCCCAATACATTCTTTTCAGCAATTTGAAAATGGACATAATCACCACAGTTCTTCACCATTGTCTCCAAAAGCTACAGAGAAAATTTTGCACTCAATTAAGCAAACCCAAAAAACCAAATAAAAAAGAAGAAAGAAAACTTTATAAACGACAGAGCTTCCTCGAATGCCAAATAGATAATTCAAATCCATATTTTGGTGCAAAAATCAAAAGAATTTCACATTCCAAAACACACATTTGAATTCGACAAAACCATAATCGAAATAAAAGCTTAAAAAAAACATAGAAAAATTAGTGAATTCAAGAAAACAAAAGGCTACCGTCAAAGCGAGTAGTTGGACTTTAGGGCTCTTGTGCTGCAACCTTTTCTTCAAAGCTTTCACTACATCTTTGGCTTGCCTGATATATATATATAAATAAAAAAAAAAAACCTCACCAAACAACACAACATAGTGTCTAAAAAAACCCACTTGAAAAAAAAAAACACCATTTCTTCTTATAAATTATTTCTTATAAAATTAAAATTCTTTCCGGAAAAACAAAGCATACTGATTAACCGTTAACAAAGAAGTAAGCTTCAATTTCAGTTACAACACCAAGAGAATTAAGAAGCAGAATCTTTAACACGTACGTATACGTATAAACATACGTATACAAATGCACAGGATAAAAAAAACCCACCTGTTATCAAAACGTAAAATTCTGGATAAAAACATAAGAGTTAAAAAAGAAAAAAAAAAAAGGAATTACCAGTGATGAGAATTAACGGAGTCACAAATATCCATATTCATGGTCCAATCAGGACCGATTAAAAGATCGCTTGTTGCTTTATCAACGGCTACTGTTGCCGAAGAAGAAGAACCCAAACCCATCCCCATAGCAAGAGCCATCAATCTCTCTCTTTCTCTACTTGTGTTTAGCTCGTTTTCTGGGAGTGTTGTTTGACGACAAAATTGAAGGTGACAGTGATGACGACGACGACGATGATGATAAAAAGAAAGTCTCTCTCTTTCTTTCTCTTATTAATTATTTTCTTGTTTGGCAGGAAAGCAAATCAATCGAGGCCTTCTTGGTTGTTTTCCTTCTCTCTTTCTTTCTTTATCTGGGTCAGTTCTCATTGATTTTCTCCCCTTTCTTTTCATTATTTTTTGACTCGCCATTTTCTTTCAGCCTTCTCTTCGCGGAAATGTCGTTTCCTTTTTCTTATTTCTCCTTGTACATTATTTTATTAGTTGATAAACAAATTTCTTTAAATTAGAAAAATTGTCTTACATCATACAGAAATATCATGTATTTACATTTATTTTCTTTAAAAAAGGAGTGTTTTTGTGAAAGGAAAAATATAATATCTGTGTTTTTGTATGTTAGAATAGAGAATAAAGCATGATTAATGGTTTTTTGTATGTTAGAATAGAGATTGAGAATCTGATCCTGCCTTTTGCTTATTTTATTTTAGTTTTATGGATCAAAGTTTTTTTCATGATTTTAAGTTTATTTTTTTTTATTTTTTAAAAATATTTTTTAACTTTTTAAATATATTAATATTAAAAAAATTAAAAACTAAAATATATTTTAAAAAAACAAACACGTAGCAGGTTTTTTGTCAGAATAATTTGAGAGAGAGAGAGAGAGAGAGAGAGAGAGATTAGAGGGTGTGGTCGTAGAATGGACAAAAATGATTATCAGAGGTCAGAATCAATCAGGGTGGGGCTTTGTCTGTTAAAGAAAAGTGGAGGTCAGTTTTGTCATGCAACCCACAAAACATGGAGGGTGCAAAAAAAAAAAAAAAACTTTTTAGTACATATTTATTTTTATATTTTAAAAATATTTTTTAAAAAATTATTTATCTTTTTATTTTAAATTAATAATTTTTTTGGGTGTTTTGATACCCTGATATTAAAAATTATTTTTAAAAAATAAAAAAATATTATTTTAATATATTTCTATATAAAAAGACATTTTAAAAAATAATATAACCACATTTTCAATAAGCTCGAAATTCTTAGAGATATTGCCAATATTAGACATTGAAGTGAAAAGAGAGCATACTGTAAACATAGGATTGTTTTGGCTGTTTCTAAGCAGTTCGATTTTACTTGTAAGAAAGTTCATTTATGACTGGCGTCCTTTGTGAGGCTGTTTATGCCAAATACTGCACCCTGTCCCACGTCATCAAATATTTTCCTGCAAGGTTTTTTTTTCTTTTTTTTTCCCTGGAGAATCCAGGTTTGATATAGTAATATTTGTTTTAATGAAATATAGGAAAAGTGGTGAAAAATAATTGTTTTCATGAATTCACCAGTTTGAATATGATTTAGTTTTTTTTTTAAATCTAAAAAGATAAAATAAAAGAGAGATATGAACTGCTTGCCCAGGTTTGAAGCTTGCCAGTGATTAAAAAAAAAA
>Ga0325414_1002065_pt1 | contig 20031 bp, 17 predicted proteins | sample PopdelMetagenome_8_FD_206183 | JGI IMG/M metagenome (GOLD analysis project Ga0325414, IMG submission 206183) | Populus deltoides microbial communities from Bellville, Georgia, United States - Leaf-PdKOR-R3 | ecosystem: Host-associated > Plants > Phyllosphere > Phylloplane/Leaf | place: USA... | reverse complement strand
CACACCTGTGCACAAAAGGTTCGATACCATAATGTCATGCGCATACCATAATATAAGACAAACCATTATCTCACATTCTCTAAGATAAGATATTCTTGACTAATAATTTGTGAATTTTGTCTTGTATTTATTAAAGCTTGCAATTTCAGATGCAAGAAGGGAACAAAATATTTTGTCGTTATTGCATTTTTCTGTGAATCAATTATGTGCAGGAGTAAAATTTAAAGGATGCTGATTTTAGAATACTAACTTGTATAACATGCACACTACTGATCATGTTATGTGATATTGCGAATGTTCTTTTCATTTTGACGAATGAACACCATTAGACACAACAACATCTCTTTCCCTCCCCCCTAACAACAGTGAGAGTATTGATAAAATCCTTTTTTTTTTTATTGAAAAAGAATGTTAAAAAACAGTCATCACAAGCCACATAGACAATAACAACCAAACAGCTACGTAACACACTGAAAATGTAATACAAAAAGATGAGCATTAGTGTAACAAAGTACCTTTACAACAATATCACTTGCATCCACTGCATTAGGCTGGTGAAACAATATCTTTCAAATGTGAGGCACGTGTAGATTGAACTCATGCAAGTACAGTGTTAAAATGGTGTCTGTGTGTCTATCACCTTAATTGAAAGTCAAACCTAATGAAAGAATCAGAGTACTTTCTCTAAATACAATAAAATACAGCAACTCCTAGTTTTCTGGAAACAACTTAACAGAATACAGAATTTTGGAAGGAATCAACTCATAATGGCCACTTCAGGAATTCAGGACAGAGATATAAAATTTCTAAGATAGAGCCTTCTGATATATATATATATAACAACATCAATTCTAAAGTTTGAATATTTCTACAAAGAAAGAACATTGCATCAACATTTAACCATTGGCATTTCCCATGCACCATGTAAAATGACCATGGAATATGAGAGTTCAATTGTTGGATTCATCTATCACAGACAAAGCTTATGAGACAATACCTTGCAACATGGATGGCAAGCGACATGAATCATTTTTGAACATAGGTGATGATTATTTATGCAATTCATTAATACACTTCCAAAGTCACTAGAAAATGCTTTGCCATGTAAAAGAATTGCTCAAAAATATCTTACCCGTTTTGCCCCATCCTGAGCACAAAATATTGAAAGAATTCCTGTGCCACAACCAACATCCACGACAACCTGAACAAGTGTTCGAATTGAGCAATCAGGACACATACTGCACAAATATTCCTAAAATTTCTTGCCACTAGGCAGAATGTTGATGTTCAACATATAAGATTTTGAAGCTTTTTTCTTTCACTGTATGATATTATATATTTCATGGTCTTAAAGCATATGGAATCATATATCTTACGTAACTGTTGGGATTAAATCAAAGAGTTACTTGATAAATGCTCTATGCCAAGGCGGCAAGCAGACAGAAAGCTTAATGCAACATAGTTTTACATCAAGAAGAGCACAGTATCATAGATTAACAACTGAATACTGACCATGATGGCATTAATTGCCTTCTATCACAATCTGATGGTGAAAGATTGCACCCCTATATGCGTTTGTCCGCACATGATCCTGCATACATAGAATAAAAACTTGAACATTTTTGTATCATTCAATAAGAAACTCTTGACTGCGAAAAGAAAAGCCCACAAATGAACCAAATTCCTAACTTCCAAATACAAAATACTTCTCAATTAACAATGTCAAGCCACGCCAACTCAACCATTCCAAAAATGATAAAACACACAAAACTACTAAGTGAAACCCCACAAAACCTACCAAAATCTTTCAACAAAACAAAGCATAAAACCCATTTCACATTCAAGAAACAGAATTTCAACACTAACAAAACAAAGAAACATTACCAAAAAACCTTAAACTCCAAAATCCTGCACTTATACATCAAACAAAACAGCCAAAAGAGAACCTAAAACCATAAACCCTTGTAGAAAAAACATAACAATTTACCAGACAAACAAAAACCCAGATACAAAAACTTAGAACAGATTAATAAAGATTGAAGCTTTTTTTTTTCTTACCTTAATCATCTACTCATGGATAGCAACATGAGCATAATTGTGTGTTAAGCTCAGCTTAACAAGATTAGAAAGAATAGAAAGAAAAGAGAACAGAAATTGAGAAGGAACAGAAACAACAAGAGAGAGCAGAGGAGAATGAGCAGAGAAGTGCGATTGATCTTCTGTATTTTCTTCTTTTTTCACACGTTTCATACACCAGTTTATATACAAGCTTTTATTCTTCTACTGACTGTAACTATATTCAAGCCTACTGAGTACTGACTCTAACTACTTCCTTAACTAACTCAACTGCTTTTCTAACTTCCAGCTAACAGAATTCCACCAGACTAACCGTTATTCTTTCAGTGTTGTTGTTGCTTCTTGTTGCTCTCCTTCCAGCCTTCATAATCATGTCTCCTGGTTCGTAACAATACTCCCCTCTTCAAGAGATTCTTGTCCTCAAGAATCTGCTTGTCGATCCATGCTACCTGAGAGAGCAGTTCTTAGACTGAATAGACTCCTTTTATCCATGGCATTATTTGATTCCTCCTGCCACTTGGCTTGTTCAAATGCTTGCATTAGTGTTGTTGGCCTGAGGATCTTAAGCATTGGATTTATATCTTCCCTGAGTCCACTTATAAAACTTGAAACATAATAGGATTCAGGCAATGAAGGGTTTAAAGAATTCATCAATGACTTAAGCTCCTCAAACCTCTCAACATATTCTTTTACACCTCTGTTTTGCAAAAGCTTGTTAAATTCTTCCACAACATCCTTTTTATTGCCAAATCTTCTGCAGATAGATTGGGAAAACTCTTCCCAATCAATCAATGATTCATTCCCTCGCACAAACCCTTCAAACCACACATCTGCCTTGCCTTCCAAGTAATACGAGACCACCTCTAACCACTGATGTGCGGGTATCAAGTGTATCCTGAAGTATTTCTTGCATTTTCGCAGCCATCCTCGAGGATCCTCGCCTCTGAAGGTTGATAGCTCCATCCTTGGCAATGGTATGTGGAATCCTGACTTATGAAACTCTTGTCCTGTCATCTGCTCACCTCGACTCTGAGTTCTAAGTCCTGGTGTTATTTTTTCAGTAGATGCATTCACTTCCACGTTCCTGTCCATCCCTGGTGTTGCTAGGATACCTCTGGAGTGGCCTCCCGCTGTCTCTGTCCTTGCTGTTTGGGCAGCTACAAATTGTTGGAACTGTGAGGATAATAGTTCCATTTGTATGACCAACTGCTCAATCTTGGCCCCTTGCTCCTTATTTTTGGCCATGGATTCCTGCCATTCTAGATGATAAGTCTGTAGCTGGTTGTCTAACCTTTTGCAATGTTCATCTACTATCTTGAATTTGTTACCATCCACCATTGTTGAATGAGGTTCGCAGCTTGTTACAAGCTCTGATACCAATTGTTAAGCTCAGCTTAACAAGATTAGAAAGAATAGAAAGAAAAGAGAACAGAAGTTGAGAAGGAACAGAAACAACAAGAGAGAGCAGAGGAGAATGAGCAGAGAAGTGAGATTGATCTTCTGTATTTTCTTCTTTTTTCACACGTTTCATACACCAGTTTATATACAAGCTTTTATTCTTCTACTGACTGTAACTATATTCAAGCCTACTGAGTACTGACTCTAACTACTTCCTTAACTAACTCAACTGCTTTTCTAACTTTCAGCTAACAGAATTCCACCAGACTAACCGTTATTCTTTCAGTATTGTTGTTGTTTCTTGTTGCTCTCCTTCCAGCCTTCATAACCATGTCTCCTGGTTCGTAACATTGTGAAAGTAGGCCGTGTCAAACTCTGTACAAGGAGTGACATTTTGTTCCTCACCAACCACATCACGTGAGTTGCCACGTGCTCTTCTAACTCGGTCTCTTTGACTCATCCGAGTTGCTGCTGCTGCTTGATGTTTTGGTAGTAACTGTTACTGTTACTGTTACTGTTACCTGAGCTTGAATACATTCTGGCCGCAAGAGAGATGGAGAGAGAGGACTAACGGTGGCTTTTTTTTGATGGCCCGAAAAGGATACGGGTCAAAAGTTTGCATCTTGAAAATGGTGTACGAATAAAAATCAGGACTTTGCTCATTTTTATGAAAGCCCAATTAGAATTTTCATGGGTTTTTTTCCTTAATGATCATTTAAGTTTTTGTTTTTTAGGAAAAAGATCATCTAAATTATGAAGCGAAACGTTTTTTTCTTAGCACCATGTTTTTTTTGGTAAAAAAATCTAAAAAAAAAAAAAAACAAACTCACACCCGATCATTATGAGAAAAACCAACATTGTAATATCATGGAATAAAAAAAAACAAGATTTCAATAAGAGAATCGAAAAGGAAAAGTTTTTTAAAATAATATGAAAAGCCATAATTTACTAAACAATATATCAGTTATTTTTTCACAATGAGTATGCAAAATTGTAAAATCCTCTAATACGATTTATTTAAATGCTATTTAAATATATATTGATTCGTACTAAATATTATTTAAGCTATGAGACTTATAAAAATTATAAAACAAATACACTCGATGTAACTAATTATCATCTTTTTTAGTATTTTATTTTTATTGAAATTCTAGAATACCTTTGAATTTCAAATGATTTTCATGATACCATATTAATAAAGTCACAAACCTAATTTTATTTATAATATTGCAATATTTTATGCAATAAGGACTAAATAAAGTTTGAATCAAACCAAGAGCACAGCAAACAATTTCCTCGTTTCAATACTTTTAAATTTCCACTTCAGAAATCATAGCCAGCGTAACAATATATATATATATATATATATATATATATATATTGCAAAAAAGACGAAGAAGAAATTTTAAGCCAAAAAAAAAACCTAAAAAACGAAGGTATGGACCCACGAGACAAGGTCACATAAAGCCCTTCCTTAAACCCCATAGTAACAAAAGCCCCCCAGCACAGCCTCTCTCCTCGCAGCCTCTCTCTCTTTGGTGCCCGATTAAACTGCACTCAAGAGGCAACAATGGCGGGGTTCGTACCTCCAGGTACAACGTTGTTAGGCAATGAAGCTACATCAGAAGCAGCCAAAAAGATCAATGAGGTTCACAAAAAAGTTGATTACTTGAACCTTCCTTGTCCAATCCCCTATGAAGAACTCCATCGTGAAGCACTCAGTTCAGTTTCTTATCTCGTTTTCTATCTTTATTTTCGTTATCGATCTGTTTATTGGAATGGGTTTTTGTTTTTTGTGGTTGTTTTAGTGATTAATCTGACTGTGAAACCCTAATAGGCTTAAGTTTTGGCTGGTCTTTTTTGGGGGGTTTGGTTTATAAAGTTTTTTTTATTGGTTTTTTGTGGTTATTGAGGTGAATCAAAGATGGGTTTTGGTCACGTGTTGAGAGTTTTGTGCGTGGAGTGAAGTGGGACTGTGTGACTTTGAGATTTGAAGGAAGTGTTTTGGGTTTGTGACATTTTGTGGATTCTGATGTTTTAGTGTCTTGAAATTGTCATTCTTGCTATGATGTTGTGGTTAGTTTTGTCAAAAGTGGAAAAGAAATTAAGTTTTTGATTTTGATTTTGGATTTGGATTTGGATTTTATTAAAAAAAAGTGTTTGATTCAGGTTATTATGATTGAATTTGGTACGAAGTAGATTACTGTTAATAACGAGAATGATGGTTAGTTCTTGGTGCTAACGAGAGTTTGTCTTTTGAATCTTTTACATTCATGGTGCTTCATGGGTCAACTGTGCTAGCCAAACCTGTGTGGAAGGGTGACATGCCTTAAGCTTTAGACACTAATTCCTTAAGAATGTCGCATATCATCGCGTGCTGCATTTTGAATGCTATATAATAAATTTCAGTCATTCAAAAGATCTAGTTGCTGAGTCTTATTGTGTAAGTGGTGGTAATGCATTTCATTTTAGAAGTTTAGGGTGGAAAATGCTCTCCTTTTTAATATGTTTGATTTCTAATTTCCAAAAAATGTTTATGCAGTGTCTTTGAAGCCTGAGTATTTTGAGGGGATGCGTTTTGATTTTACCAAAGGACTGAATCAGAAATTCTCTCTCAGTCATAGGTAGTTTTGGCTTCTTTTTGTTTCAAATTCTTTTCAGACATTTTAATTCATTTTTTATCCTGGAGTTTGGCACTAACTTTTTTCACTATCTCCTAGTGTGATGATGGGGCCTATGGAAATTCCTTCTCAATCTTCAGAAGCCATCAAAATCCCTACTGCTCACTATGAGTTTGGTGCTAACTTTATAGACCAAAAGGTGGGCTGTCAGCGACATATTTTCCTTTCCAATTCATTTACTAATGAACCCTCTGGGATTATCATGTCATAATTTCAATTGAGTGTCTTTATCGGGTCTCCGTAGACAATGCTTATTGGGAGGGTTTTGACCGATGGGAGAGTAAATGCAAGAGTGAAGTGTGATTTGACTGATGATCTTGCTTTAAAGGCTAATGCTCAGGTGAAATATATGCTCATCTCACCTTATTTTTGGATTTCTTTTCTTCTCTACCCCTGTTTTTTCTTTTTTCCTAATGCTAGCAAAAGTTATGATTTGCATGTAAACTTTTTAAATTATGTTATATTCTTTTCCATGCAGCTTACAAATGAGCCTCACATGTCCCATGTCATGTTGAACTTCGATTACAAGGTGAAGCTCTCTTTACCATTTAGATCTGTACATATTTTTTGCATGATTATTCTCCTCTCACAAACAATGGAAGTTGGTGTGCCAGACATTGTTTTACTTTAAGCATCTATATCGTTGTCAACTGTATTCAAGATGAATTTATCATGCTTCTTTTCCTGCTTATACTGTTGTTTTACCTCATACAGGGTAAAGACTACAGGAGCCAGTTGCAACTAGGAAATGGTGCCTTATTTGGTGCCAGTTACATTCAGGTACAGTATGTTAGATATATGATCGTTCTTGGTATCAAGCTCTATAATTTGGTTACTTTGATTCAGAACATGCTGTTCTCTTAAAACAGTTTATATAGAAAGGGTTTTTTTTTCCAGTTATACTTAATGGTGGTTTCAATTGTCATTATCTTTCATGATGCTCAGTAGCTTACAAAGGACCTCACCTCTTCCTCCTCTTCAGTTGCATTTTTATTGCTATATGCTCATTGTTGTTTTTTTTATCGGATCTTCATAATGCAGAGTGTGACCCCTCATATGTCTTTGGGTGCTGAAGTATTTTGGGCTGGTCAGCATCGAAAATCTGGTGTTGGATATGCTGGTCGGTATGAGACGGACAAGATGGTAATTGGTTTGGCACTCATCCTTTATTGCATGAGCTATCATTGTTCAATCGTTGTGTTTGAGTACTGTGTAAGGTTCATTGACTCTTGTAACTTGCATTGATATACAAGCAAAGGTCACCTATCATTTGCCTTCTGATTTCCATAAAACCTATTTCTTCACTCAATGACTTGTTTCTAAGTGCTGGAGTGGCGTCAAATACTCAGCATGCCTTTTTCAAGGCATTGGACAAGTATCCTGTTTTTCAATTCCATAATTGGAGTCCTAATGGGCCTAGTGAGTTGATCTCCATGTGCTAGAGATCTGATGACTTACTGACAAGGTTCATCTCTTTAATTACCAAGAATTATATGCTGAATGAAATCAGATGTAAAAAAATTGTAAACCGGAGCAGGTTCTACTTTTATGCCCAGTGTGCAAAATTAAATGTCATGTGTCATTTTCACTATTATGAGGTTTTATGCATTTTTTTATAATGAAAGAGATGTCTGGTCTCTAGCCATAATTCTGCAGAGCAAGAAGGATAAAGAGGAAAGCCTATTGATCTCTGCTTAGCTGGCACTCTAACTGAAACACCAAGCTTGTAAATTTTGTGCATTCACCTTTTGTCATAGATTTTTCAACTCATTAAACATGCACAAACTTGTATCGGAATTCTTACCTGTACATGTGTGTTTCTTGCTTTGACTGGACAATATTACATCTTTGCCCACAGGTTGCTGCAGGGCAAGTTGCTAGCACTGGATTGATGGCTTTGAGCTACGTGCAGAAGGTTTCTGAGAAGGTAGTCTGTTTCTTGAGAAAACTGTAATTTTTATCTAAATAAATTTCTTACATTAATCTTCTCTGTTGATATTAAGGTTTCACTAGCAACAGACTTCATGTACAATTACTTATCAAAGGATGTGACTGCTAGTGTTGGCTATGATTATGCCCTCAGACAAGTAAGTGGAGTGATGTCAGTTTTTCTTCCTTTTTAGAAACTATGAGTTGTAGCATATGGATACCAGTGTCATTTCAGCTCTCTTTTCATAAATTGAGGACTGATTTTGGTTAAACTGAAAATTACTATTTCTCAAAACAACGGGCATGAACAAATTGAATTTGTGGGTGTGGTGCCACTGGGTTTAAAGTATGTTATTTGTCATTTATTTTTAACATGTCCATTAGATATATTGATATTTCATTATGTTTGGAGTGTCAACATGTTATTGCCTAGGTTGTCTAGATATCTCTGACTGTAACCTTGATCATCGACCCTGATGGCCTAAAATCTTAAACTTGTCTGTATTGAATTGATACTGATTTTGGTGGTTATTTCAGGCCCGTTTGAGAGGAAAGATTGATTCCAATGGATGCACATCCGCCTTCTTGGAAGAACGCTTGAATATGGGTCTCAATTTTGTTCTTTCTGCAGAGGTATGGGACAATGGTATCTTTAGATTCTTAGCATGATGCTTCAGCTTTTCTTGGCACTTCGGATAAATTAGCTTTGTTAGCTTCTACTAGCCATTTATATGTGCACTTACTTCAAACAAATTTTCACAAAGCACCATCCACATTATTCTCTTCCTTCGCAGATGGTTTTGAGTCATATAAGTATCCTAACCAGTTCTGAATTTACATTTTGCAGTTGGATCATAAGAAAAAAGATTACAAATTTGGATTCGGGTTGACAGTGGGCTAATTTAAAGAACTGAAGGCATCCGATCTTGTATCAACAAATTCCACATAAAACCTGCTGCTCGCAGCTTGGCAAATTCCTGCGTCAACCTTGCCTTTTGTTTGAACAGTTCCTTTTCTTTTCCTACTTTTTAACTGTTTTGAGAAAACATTATTTGTGCAGCAGCAGCAGCTGCAGCCGGAACAGGTTTAGCTGCAAGTAGTATTCATTGAATTGGTATAATTTTGCCTGCATTTCTATAGCTCTACTATGAAATTATCGAAGAGAAGAGTGGATGCTTCTCATTTCGAATCAGTAACATTTCCTTCATGTTTATTTTCTTAAAATCAAAGAGTCTTGATTCCAAACCAAGAACAGAAACACAAATCAGTGACATTTTTTTCTTCATATTTATTTTTGAACCGCCACTGAGAATTTTTAACCAAAATAGGGGCCCTTTACATGTTATTAATCAAATAAATATTTTCTTAATGATGTTTAACTTCCCCTGCAAACGGTAGTCTCTCCTAATCCTCTACCTAAACAGGTTTTTATTCCTCCATGTAAATCATTTTCGAGTATTTTGGAATAGAAAAAAAGAGGAAAAAAAATTAATTGTCTTGTAGACATGAAAAACAGTCACCAAGGAAAAAAAAAATTAACTATCAATTTAGTTTTATTTTGACAAAATAAAATTAAAAATAAATCATATTATTGAAAATATTTGTTTCAAGTTTCAATATTTCATATCCATATACAAGACTCATTATGCAACCCCACAAAAAAGGTCTGAAAATCATGACATTCATTATAATTTATTACAACACTGAAATCTAGGGGTGAGTAAAACCGGTTCGGTCTGGTTTTTAACTAAAAAACTTATCAAAATTAAATTTTAAAAAACTTAAAAATTCAAACCGAAACCGAACCGAAATCAGTTCAAACCGACCGGTTTTGGTTCGGTTCGGTTTGGTTTTTTAACAAAAAAACCGCAAAACCTGTATTATTATTTTTTTGAGTTTTTTTTGGCTTTCTAATGGGTTTTCTGATTGGTTTTCTAATAAGCTTGTAATTAATGTAAATATTATCTAATTTTGTTACTAAATTCTATAATATATTTAATATTTTTTGTCACTAAATATTCATTTATATTAAATTATTAGTACTAATATTGTGTTTAATATATTGCAAGTCTTTCTAATATTTGTATTTTGGAGTTTGGACTCCTCATGCATCAAAGTTTAAATAAAACACACACCAAATTAAAATTTAAATTACAAAGCATTGCCTTCAAAAGAGCTTAAAAAAACAACAAATAACATTGCCATAAAAAATAAAACACTTCATGCAAAAAATATAAATCTTTATTGTGCACATCATCCCAATCAAAAAGCACATCAAGATGACAAGAACATTGCACTTTGATTCCGTAATACCATTGACATCAAAACCTGAAAATCAAGATCTAAAATTATAACATGATAAACTAAATTCGAATATGTAAAAATAAAAAGTAGTTTTTTACCATCAAAGTAACTTTTGAACTAATTATCATCCGTTACTAAATGTAACTTTCCACCAAATTCTACAAAATAAAAAATTAGACATGTTAGATGATTGCAAACAATTTAATTAATAAATTACAAAAAAAAGGTGCAAGTTTATTAAAAAAAAATTACCTGACTTAAGGTTTTCGTAGGTTTCAAGATCATTTATCAAGCTTCTAATATCAGTTGAAATTGATCCATGATGCAACCAATTTTGACAACAAATGAGTGCTTGAACAGTTCCTGGAGATAGAGAACTTCGAAATTGATCAAGTACACGACCACCTGTGCTAAATGCTGATTCAGAAGCCATTGTGGATATAGGAATAGCCAGAACATGTTAGGCAACCTTTGAAAGTGTCTTATATTTCAAAGCATTACTTTTCCACCAACCCAAAATATCTAACTTATCATCATTAGGATCCTCACAACCGTCAATCAAATACCTCTCAACCTCATTTTTATTTTCCACACTATCCTCCTCCTGTAAATGTCTTTTGAATCGAGCCAAAGTGTTAACATCTACCTCCACATCATCAATAGCACTATCCTGTTTATGCCTATTATTATCCACCACTTCATCAATTTTCAAATAAAACTCATACAAGCTCACCAAAGTATCTTTCACCTTATTTGTTAGCAATTGTGCTTTGTCATGATCATACAAATCACCAAAACAAAATTTCACATATTTCAACTTCAAACGTCGATCTAAGACATTAGCCACATATAACAAAAAATTCTGATTTACTTTACAACCCCAATACTTCTCAAACTTTGACATCATATTCATCGTCATTCTACTTAAAATACTATCTTTATTTTTCCACAATTGCAACAAGTTTGTATGCATGTAAATCAATTCACTGAAGAAAGAATTTGATGTGACATGCAATGAGCCAGAAAATCTTAATGTAACCATATAAAAGATCTTTAAGAACTTAACCAAAGTTCTTGCATTTTCCCAATCCTCCAAACCAGGTGGCCCTATGTTTTTTTTATTCCCCTTTGAATCAACCTCCAAAAAGTAACTCATATACCTAAGTTCTTTTTCACCTAACCTCACAAACACCTTTTCAAACTTTTCAGCAGCTTCTAGCATAAGATAAGTTGAATTCCATCGAGTTGCAACATCTAAACACAATGATTTCTTACACTCTATATGCAACTTTTCAGCACACTTCTTAAATGCAAGATGCCTCGACGGTGAAGATCTCACAAACCTAATTGCATTTCGAATCTTAACAACTGAAACATTAATCTCTTTCAAGCCATCACACACAATGAGGTTTACAATGTGTGCACAACATCTAACATGCAAGTGCTCATTTGACAATATATTAGTTGGCCAATCTTTCATCACATTCTTTAAATATGAAATGGTCACATTATTAGAGCTTGCATTGTCTAATGTAATAGTCAACAGTTTATCAATCCCCCACTCCAACAAACAATTCTCAATAACTTGGCCAATTGTCTCACCCATATGATTGGAAACTTGACAAAAATTAAGAATTCTTTTATGCAAATTCCAGTCATTATCAATCCAATGAGCTGTTAAACACATATAGTTAATATTTTGGATTGATGTCCATGTATCTGTTGTTAAGCACAATCGTTGACCCCTAAGAGCTGTCCTCAATCTATCCTTCTCTTCAATATAAAGTTTCAAACAATCTCTCATAATTGTAAAACGAGAAGGAATGTCAAATCTAGGTTGCATAGTCCTAGCAAACAATTTAAATCCCCGACCCTCCACAAAATTAAAAGGCAACTCATCAGTTATAACCATCTTTGCTAGTGCTTGTCTACATTCATCATAATTATAACCTATTGCCTTAAGACTTCCCACATTCTGTTCTCCCAATTCACCCTTCTCTATCTTAGGTTCTAACACCAAAACCTTTTGTTTCTTATCAACCACAAAAGGAAACTTCTTGCACACTTTTAAATGACTCCACATATTACTTGTGCCATTAATAATAGTTTGACATGCATAATGTTTTCCACAATAATTACATTCAGCTCTAGGGGCTTTAGGATCAATATCAAGTTTTGTAAAGTGATCCCAAATTTGTGACTTTTTTCTATCCTCAACATTTCTTTTCCTAGATGCAAGGACTTGAGGTTGTTTACCTTTTGTATCTGTTGTGGAAGCTGCATTGGTTGATTCTGCGTTAGTTTTTGAAGTTGGAGAAGTGGTTGATGTTGGTGTAGTGCCCGTGGATGAAGCATTTTGAATTTGAGTAGTTTCCATCTGTTATTACATAATGAAAACATGTTAAAAACCCATAATTTATAATAGACTTAAATGTACTAAAATTCAAAGAAATTATCAAACAAATAGAAACTTAAATGTCAGGCAAAAAAAAAAAAGGGAAAGTAATATCAGCTAAAACATCTGCCAATCCTAAGTTCACTGCCATCTGCCAACCATCAAATTGTCCTTGAAATTCTGATTAACAATCTATTTCGAGATGCAATAAGAACAAATTTACATCCTATACTATAAAAGCAACATATTCTTAGTCATAGAAACCAGTTTTGAAGACAATCCTAACAATGTCTGTGCATAATGAAACATGCTGCCAAACATAACCAATTTCACAACATCTATATTTTTTCCTTCCAACCAACATCAAAACGAAAGAGGAAATCATGCAATGCTTTTCCAGAACTTGAACTGTAAACAACAGCATGAAGAAAATAGCATCTACCTTAAAAAATAACAAAGATGGCAACCAGAAAAATCCAATAGCAATTTCAATGCTATGAAGAGACATGATGAGAAATCAACAAACAATCAGGAAACAGCAATAAAAGAAAAACATTATGCAACTCCCATATACTAATACACCCTAATTTTGAAGAAAAAAAATAAATACACATAAAACAGAACAACACAGTGCAGCAATAAACAACCCAAAATGATTGACAAAGAACAGGGAAACAAAATACAAAAACAAACTAAAAGAACCAAGAAACTAAATAAAAAGGAAAAAATAATAAAAACAGAGATTGATAGAAAAAAGAAATCATACCTGTGTGAGTTAGAACACGATTCAATTTCGGGTGTGAAAGGCAACTTGAGGCAGCAACAGAACAGACTTTATGGTCTCAAACCAGCCGCAGGTTGATCATATTTTCCCTTCAAACACAGAGTTTGTTTTTTTCGTCACATAACAAGAAAAAATGACAAGGTAGCACAATTTGAAAAAATAATAGGAAAAATGGCATAGTTATAAAAATCAATAAAAAATACACAGAATGCTCAAACATTGATTTTTTTTTTAAGGATATACCAAAAAATACACAGAATCACAAAGCATATGTTAAAAAAAAATAAAAATAGAGATTGACAGAAAAAAATCATACCTGGTGTGAGTTAGGACGCGATTCAAGTTTGGGTGTGAAAGAGGGAGGGACTGGTTTACTAGATTTGGACTCTGGAGATTCGGTGTGCCGGTGTGGTGTGTGTCGTGCGACTCGTGGCCGTGTGGGAGAGGGATGTGGCTGACTGGCTAGGTTGTTTGTTTTGAAGATGAAGATGGTATGAGAGAGCCAGAGAGGGATATGGATGAAAAATTGAAAATAGATTAACTTGATTTTGTTACAGAGTGAGTGAGAGTGTGGATTGTGAGGTACGACTGTGAGGATTGAGGGAGCGGCTGCAAGGAGTTGTTGGAGAGGAGAGAATCTAGGGTTAATTAGGTTTTAGAAATTAGAAAGTGTTTTTTTCTCGTATTTATAGTACCCCTTAAACCGAACCGGTTCGGTTCGGTTGGGGTTTTGCCAGTTTTCGGTTTCGTAAACCGAAACCGAACCAAACCAAACCAAAAATTTTAACAAAAAAAATAATCGGTTTAATAAGTTTTTTTTCGGTTCGGTTTTTTTTGTTGTTTTTTTCTCGGTTTACTCAGTTTTTCGGTTTTTTTGCTCATCCCTACTGAAATCCTACCTTGATAAGCATTTTGAAAAGAAAAAATTGTTTCTGACTTGGGATAAGCTTTATTTCTTCTATTCAATACATAGTATTCCAACAAAACAAGAAAGATACGAAGCCGAAAAGAAAACAAAGTGGGGCCAAACAATTAGCCGCTAACGTACGTGGATTGGGGCAAATTAATCGACATTTGTTTTGAATCGCTACCATTCCTTTTTGGATAAAGAAAACTTTAAATTTTATAAAATCTTGATAAGTTTTATTTAAATAAGAAAAAAATGATTTATCTTCCTTTATGTAATTCCTATATTCAATATCTAAATACCATAATTTTTTTTTATTCACATTACAAGCCATTAATAAAGATGATTCATCTTCTTTCTTTATAAAATTAAATTTTTTATCACTATTCATATTCAAATTAGTTTGATATGCATATTTATATGTTATGTGCACAATGTCATGTCACCAAAGCTAGTTTATGGCTGCATAAAGACCCAAGTATTTATTGCTTATTATTTAATTTAGTTAAGTCCAAAGTCCAGTTGAGTTTGATATTGAATCCAATAATTATACGTGGCATCAGGTTAAGACTTGTTTCTAATATGTTGAATTACAGCCAAGTATTTTAGCTTATGAATAGGTCTTCAGCTTAGGTTGTTAGCTGAATATCAACATAAATAGTTATGCTATTTTTTAGTGCTGGTAATCCGGTCAGTTGTTATTCCAGTTGTATTTAAAGTCTTTTTGTTAATTAGAAAGACGACGAAAAACATTTGCAATCAGTGAAATATTGGAGGCTGTGGATTTCCTCGAATTAATCTTACTCTTTTTTCTAGTTGTACTTGACAATTGGTATCAGAGCCAAGTTCCAACGGCTGAGGGTGCAGCAGTACCTTTACACATACAGGGTAATCTCTATACCATTGATTTTTACATTTTGACCCTGGGAGGATTGATATTGTTTTTGGTGTTCAATGGCTTCGAACCTTGGGACCTATCCTTTGGGATTTCTCACGACTTCAAATGGAGTTCTCAGTCATGGACAATCCTAGAAGACTACAAGGTATGACATCAACTGGTATCTCATTAATAGAAGGAGAAAAATTTGGTAAAGTTTCTAGGCAAAATAAAAGAGGACTAGACTACTAATTATTTAGTTTATTGATTCTGAAAATTCCAGTTTGTTGTCTATTGAAACTTCTGTTGAGCCACAAATATTTGACCTTCTTAACCGATATTCAGAAGTGTTTTTAGAACCCAAGGGATTACCCCCTACTCGAAATCATGACCACCATGAAATGTTGTATTACAGTCAGGTGCAAAACCAGTTTGTGTAGGACCTTATAGATACCCTTACTTCCAAAAATCTGAAATTGAAAAAATAGTCCATGAAATGTTACAACCTGGTATTGTTAGACCTAGCCAAAGTCCATTCTCATCCCCGGTCTTATTAGTAAGAAAACATGATGGAAGTTGGAGGCTTTGTGTTGACTATAGAGCCTTTAACAAAGAAACCATTAAGGTTAAATTTCATATACCTATAGTTGACGAACTTCTTGATGAGCTTCATGGATCAACCATCTTTAGTAAGCTGGATCTAAGGTCGGGATATCACCAAATTAGGGTTCAACCAGAGGATATACCTAAAACAACCTTCCATACCCACGAAGGCCATTATGAATTGTTGGTAATGCCCTTCGAGCTTACCAACACTCCGGCAACCTTCCAAAGTCTTATGAATGACATCTTTAAACCTTATTTATGAAAATTTATATTGGTTTTTTTTATGACATTCTTGTTTATAGTAAAAATATATCTAACCATGTTCATCATTTACAAATTATTTTGGACATTTTAAAACAACACCAGCTTTTTGCAAAAAAATCTAAGTGTTGTTTTGGATGTGCTGAAATTGAGTGTCTTGGTCACTTAATCTCAAAAGATGGGGTACGAGCTGATCCTACAAAAATTGAAGCAATGCTTAAATGGCCATTCCCTACCAGCCTTAAATCTCTTAGAGGATTCCTAGGTTTAACTGGATATTACAGGAAATTTATCAAAGGATATGGACTTATAGCAGCCCCCTTAAAAGCCCTTTTAAAAAAAAATTCATTCCAATGGACTGAATCAGCAAAAAAGGCCTTTCAAGATCTTAAACATGCTGTAACTAGCCCTCCTGTCTTAGCTTTACCAGAATTTTCTATTCCTTTTACTATTCAATGTGATGCTTCTGGTATTGGTGTTGGAGCTGTATTAATGCAACAGGGCAGACCATTAGCATACATGAGTCAAGCAATTCATGGAAAAGCCTTGCAACTATCTACCTACAAGAAGGAGCTAATGTCATTGGTTTTAGCAGTGAAGAAATGGAGGTCTTATCTTTTAGGACACAACTTTAAGATACAGATGGATCACCAAAGTCTCAAGTACTTGCTGGAACAAAAGGTGGGTACTCCTCTTCAGCAAAAATGGATTACCAAACTTTTGGGATACGAGTTTGTGGTAGAATACAAACCAGGGAAGGAAAATAAGGTTGCTGATGCCTTGTCCCGAAAAATGAAAGAGTGAAAGGAAGGGAACTTATCTGCTATTACTACACCAGCAAACACTTGGTTGGAACAACTTAGAACCAGTTATGCTATAGATCCTAAACTGCAGCAGATTATTAAAAAGCTGGAACAAGGAAGTCTTGCATCCCAGAATTATAAACAGCAGGATGGACTATTATTTTACAAAGGAAGATTGTCCATCCCCGCCTCAAGGGAGTTGAGAGAACAAATTCTTCATTTGTTGCACAGTAGCCCATAAGGAGGACACTCAGGATTCCACAAGACTCTTCATAGAGCTAAATCTGAGTTTTATTGGGAAGGAATGAGGAAGGAGGTCAGAAGGTTTATCAAGGAATGTGATATATGTCAGCAGAACAAGTCTAAAAATATCCACCGTGGTGGATTGCTGCAACCATTGCCAATTCCTACGAAGGTATGGACTGATATTTCCCTTGATTTCATTGAGGGATTACCAAACTCTGAAGGCTATAGTGTTATTATGGTGGTAGTGGATCGGTTGTCTAAGTACGCTCACTTTATTCCTATTTCTCATTCGTACACTGCCTCAAAGATTGCTCAGGTGTTCCTAGCTAATATTTTTTAATTACATGGGTTGCCTAATTCTATTGTTACTGATAGAGATCCTACTTTTACGAGTACATTTTGGAAGGAGCTCTTTAAACTGCAGGGAACCATCTTGAAATTTTCATCAGCTTACCATCCCCAAACAGATGGCCAGACAGAGATTGTCAACAAGATGGTTGAGCACTATATTAGGTGTTTCTCGGGGGACAAGCCAAAAAGATGGGTTAAATGGCTTATGTTGGCTGAGTGGTGGTACAACACCAACATTCATGCTTCTACCAAATTATCCCCTTTTGAATTTGTCTATGGCTACCCGGCCCCAAAGTTAATTCCCTATACGCCAGGCACCACACAAATTCAAGAAGTAGAAAATACCTTGAAGACCAGAGACGAAATCATCCGCATTCTTCGTGCGAATCTGCAGTTGGCACAAGACAGAATGAAAAAATTTGCAGATATTAAGAGGACTGAGAGAAGCTTCGATGTGGGAGATTTGGTTTAACTTCGATTACAACCGTACAAGCAGCAATCGGTGGTGCAAAGGAGGAATTTGAAATTGTCTCCACGATTCTATGGTCCATATCAAGTGCTGGAGAAGATTGGTACTGTTGCTTATCGACTTGAGCTTCCTCCTGCAGCAAAAATACACCCGGTGTTTCATGTCTCTTGCTTAAAGAAGAAGTTGGGAGAAAGACAACATCTGGTTGTTACTCTTCCACCAACAGACAAGGATGGAATTATTCGGCCTGAACCAGAAGAAATATTGCACAAACGGTTGAAGAAGAAAAAAAATCATGCGGTGACCGAAGTATTGGTGAAATGGAAGGGACTAGATGCAGAGGAAGCATCTTGGGTGGAATATTCTATCTTAGTCAATGAATTTCCAGACCTTGTGGACAAGGTCATTTAGGGGGGGACAATGTTATGTGCACAATGTCATGTCACCAGAGCTGGGTTATGGCTGCATAAAGACCCCAGTATTTATTGCTTATTATTTAATTTAGTTAAGTTCAGAGTCCAGTTGAGTTTGATATTGAATCCAATAATTATACGTGGCATCAGGTTAAGACTTGTTTCTAATTTGTTGAATTACAACCAAGTATTTTAGCTTAAGAATAGGTCTTCAGCTTAGGTTGTTAATTAGCTGAATATCAACATAAATAGTTATGCTATTTTTTAGTGCTGGTAATCTGGTCAGTTGTTATTCCAGTTGTATTTAAAGTCTTCTTGTTAATGAGAAAGACGGCGAAAAACATTTGCAATCAGTGAAATATTGGAGGCTATGGATTTCCTCGAATTAATCCTACTCTTTTTTCTACTTGTACTTGACATATTTGTAATGTCTATACATGTAACACCTGAACCTTTCAACCTTTGATTTGCCCACCGGTTTAGATTTATAAAAAGTTAAATGATTATTGTTATATTTTTTTCTTCTTCTTTGAGCATTAGAAGACTTATTATTTTTGAATTTCTAATGTGAAAATCTATTATTATTGTTGTTTGTGCTTTTTTTTTCATCCACCTTTTTGCGAGGTAGAAAAACAATTGCTTGATGAAACTCGTAAAACTTGCTACTTCTTGTCTTGTCAATTCAATTTTTGCTCATGAATGAAAAGAACTTTGCAAATCATTAATGAAAAATTCATTAATATCCTTAGCTTTTGCTATTGAAGACACAACAAAATTGAATTTTAGTGCTAACGATTGAAGATTTTTTTCAATAATAGTAATATTCTTTGTTTTATTGTTATGGATTTGCATCTTATTAATGATTGTCTCGTTCGTGAAAATTAATTTGTGACTAATTCACCATATTTATCCTAAGTAATTCAGATTTTATTCTAAGTGTTCAAAGTTATTGTCTTTTTAGTTAAGTTGTTCCTGGGTACTTCTTTGGAGGATTCCTTAAAAAAAAATGGTTTCCAAAATTAATTGGAATAGATAATTTAATTTGTCTTAAAATCTTTCAATCGTTGTGCTTCTATCTCTTATCTTTGCATATCTGTTATTATTGATCTGGATGGTCGTTAAATTATTTCTTTAGAAATTAACAATTTGCTAGTACTCCTTCAATCTCAAAATATTCCCCATTAGCATGATGCAATGATCATAATGACCATCAAAATGAAAAATGGCTGGTTGAACAAAATTACCGGAAGTCAAGATAATTTTACTGGAGACTCTTTTCTACCATTATTGGATACTAAAGCTGCTTTTTTTTTTTGGTTGATTTGCTACGTTTCTCACTGGCTTTGCTAAAACGTGCTTTCGTCACCTTAGGTATCTAACAATTGCTATTGGAAGCTGCTGTTGCTTATTTTATTTCACCACCAATTCTATAAGGAATTCTTCATTCAAAACTTTGATACCAAATGATTTTGAAAAAGAAAACTTCCTACTGCTGTTAACGTGTCAATTCTAACTGCTGCTGCTGTCTTCT
>Ga0325414_1002063_pt1 | contig 20042 bp, 16 predicted proteins | sample PopdelMetagenome_8_FD_206183 | JGI IMG/M metagenome (GOLD analysis project Ga0325414, IMG submission 206183) | Populus deltoides microbial communities from Bellville, Georgia, United States - Leaf-PdKOR-R3 | ecosystem: Host-associated > Plants > Phyllosphere > Phylloplane/Leaf | place: USA... | reverse complement strand
TTTTTTGTGCATTATTTTCGTTAATAAGTTGATAAATAAATTAAAAAAACAGCCCTGTAACCTAACGGTTAAGATTTGAGATTTTTATCTAAAATTTTTATATTCTAACTTGAAAAAAAGATGAATGGAATTTAGGGATGAGAATAATTTCTTCTCATCTTCTAGCCTGCAACCCATTGAACCTTCTTTTACAATTATTTTTAAATTTTAAAAATTATTAAAACAACAAGAATTCTTTAGTTTTTTTTTTTTGACGTGAAACGCACGTGCCACTGCCAGCAAAACGGGATTTCTTCATGCTAGCTCCAGAAAATTCTTTTCGTATAAGCCCACGCACGCGGGTTATAAATATGGGTCAATCCTAGTCCAAACAAAAACATTCGGGTCGACCGGATATCTAATTTAATACTTTACACCCAAAATTTCATAAAACACAAACATGACCGTCACTTGAAGAAAGCTAAGGCAGAAACCTCTCCTTTTTGTTTCTCTCTGCAGTTCTCAGATTCCTCGAGTATCGACCATGGCGTTTCCTTACATGGAAGCTGTAGTTGGTATATGTTCTCTCTTTAATCTTTATCTCCCAACTCAAAAAATAATTCTTATCTCATTATCCTTCTCTTAACGCTTCGTTTATTCTTCTACAAAATTTTCGATTATTTTGCGATTGCCATCGATTAGGGTTTAGCTTGCGTTAAATTTTTATTCATTTCTTTATTTTATCTTATTTTTCCTTTTATACATTTCTGTTACGGCGATGCTTATTCGAGGTTCTGAACATGGCTATTGGTTTTTTTTTTTTAAGTACCGGAGTTTATTTATGAAGACAAATCTTTTCTTGGTTCCCGAGGGAAAAAAATCAGTGAAAATGAAGAAATTTAGGTTGAATGGTAAAAGTTTTTTTTTTTTTTTAATATCTTGGGTCAACAAAAGAAAAAAAACATTTTGTTTTACTGTTTCTTAATGCTCATTTGAGGCTTTCTCATTTCTAAGAAACTAAAGTCAGAGACAACTTTCGAGATTTAATTTTTCTGAGTTTCTTAGGGCTACCAAATTTAGGGCTAGATGATTGAGGATGCACCATAGGTGCAACTGTGGTAACACACCTGCTCCAATAGCAGGAGCTGCTAATGAACATTTGCATCCGCTTTTGTTGTTAGTATCTTTGATATTTATCAGCTGACAATGCGACAGTTAGAGGCTATTAAGATACACATCAGTTGTGTTAGTTGCAATTTGATGCTTCTTTGTTACACTTTATTTGAATCTTTTTGACATTTGGATCAGTGGTTGGATGCTTTATGTTATGGGGATTATAACAACTGCTTTGGTTTGTCCTGATTTTCCAGGTTTTATGATTCTCGTGTATTTCTTTGAGACCTATTTGGATTTGCGACAACGTGCTGCTTTGAAACTGCCAACTCTCCCAAAAACTCTGGTAGGAGTAATCAGCCAGGAGAAGTTTGAAAAATCTCGAGCTTATAGTCTTGATAAAAGGTTTGTTCTTTATTGCAACTAGCTAGCATTGATTCTTTTAGCTTTTCCTAATCTGATTCTTAGTGCATGTTTTCTTTGATTCTCACTAAGAATCTCTTAACTTTCAGCCACTTCAATTTTGTTCATGAATTTGTTACTATACTTCTGGACTCTGCTATTTTGTTCTATGGGATATTGCCTTGGTTTTGGAAGGTAAGTACTTTGCTGCAATGTTAGTGGAGCTACTCTGTGGTTGTATTGTCACCATCCAATTCTTTTTGTATCTGCAGAAATCAGGAAGCTTTGTGGTTTTGGCTGGTTTTAATGAGGAGAATGAAATACTCCACACCCTTGCTTTTTTGGCTGGTGTTATGATATGGTCACAGGTTTGCACATGATTTCTAATTACTGTAGCTGATAATAACCACCATATTTATGCTGCCTGCCTTTTATACAACAGTTTAAGATTTATGGTCTGTGATTTCAGTTATTTTTACTTTTCTTTTTTCTCGCACAATTAGTTAGGTGGTATTTTTCACATTTGAATTGAGCACTCAATGTTCACAGCTATTTTTAAGATTATTAAGCAAGAATATACACAGGTGAGGCTGGGTTATTTTGTGTAATAGTTGTGGTGTGTAGATTCAGAGCATGCACATTGACATCAACAATTTCCAATTCCGAATCTACATCTTGAAAGAGGTGAGCTGGCGGAGTGTTGTCAGTCTCTGTAGTAGAGACTCCCTGGTTGATGACACTGTTTGTAGACCGAGCTAATAATTCTGATGTAATAGTATATGTCACAGACAAGACTTTTTTTTTTTTATATAAATAACATCTGGTTTATAATATTTGAGTTTTTACCTCTTCAGAAGGGTGTTCTATAAGGTCTAAACCAGTATCCTTTCATCATGCATATTGCCTTGCTTTTTGATTGTGTGGATATTATAATTGGGTTTGCTTATATAATTAATAACACAGTAATTCTGTTATTCATTTTTTTAAGCAAAGAAATCAATTTTATTCCATTTTCGCTGGTGATTATCAGTCTTTTGCATTTTTTTGGAATCCTGTTTGGATTGTGGCACCCTTGTAAGCACATGCATGCAAATAAGTACAATTTTTAAAGTTTCTTCATCGATACTATTTGATTGATTGTTTTGAAATATGTTTATGCAGATTACAGATTTGCCATTCTCTCTCTATTCAACTTTTGTGATTGAGGCCCGCCATGGCTTCAACAAGGTTTGCATTCACTCATATCTTGTGATTTTCACACATCTTGTTACTTGTTAGAATACTAATTCTTTGTTGGTGGATCTACATTCCTTTTACTTGTACGTGCACTGGTATAAAATTTATAGTTGTTTGATTTCCAATCCGTTTTATATCTTATCTCTCGTGCGATTCTAATTTATTTTCCATCTGTACAGCAAACAATATGGCTGTTCTTTAGGGACTTATTCAAAGGAATTTGCCTTGCCATTCTACTTGGCCCCCCAATTGTTTCAGCAATTATTTTAATAGTACAGGTACTTTTATCTGCCAGTGTTGATGAAGTGGCCAGTTATTTGCAGCATTTAATCACTGTCTGTTGACAGTAGTTGGTCACTTTTATTCCTGAATTAATGATACTGATTTGGAAGAAGTGGCAGCTTTTATTCTAAAAATGCTCTTACAAGTTACAGCTCTGTTACCTGCTTTTGTGAATGAACAAGTCTTCCCACACTGTTGAATTTTCATTTGCATGGTTGCAGAAAGGAGGTCCTTACCTGGCCATTTATCTATGGGCATTCATGTTTGTTCTTTCTCTTGTCATGATGACACTCTACCCAGTTTTAATTGCCCCACTCTTCAACAAGTTCACCCCTGTGAGTATTGAAAATGTGAAATTCATTCAGACCTATGTCATGCTCAATTAGTAATCTTTTCCCCCCTACTTTTGATGTGACAAATAGCTTCCAGAAGGAGAGCTCAGAGAGAAAATTGAGAAACTTGCTTCCTCCCTCAAGTTTCCTTTAAAGAAGTTGTTCGTTGTAGATGGGTCCACAAGGTCAAGCCATAGCAATGTGAGTATTCTTATTTTAATATGTTTATCAAGGTTTCTCAGCATTACCTGCAACCTTTTCTTCGATTATACAGTGTTTTGTTTTGTTTGCATCCCTTCTGTTTCTGCAACATGAAGTTAACCAATGCTTCTCCTCCCTATTTATGTCTACCACGTTCCTTGCTTTGTAATGAAAAGAAATATCTATTTTTCTTGGCCAAACTGTGGTAAACTAATGGTATTACTCACAGAAAAATTGCAGGGGAACTTGTACCAAAAGCTCAGGCTATCTGTGTTTTTTCTTTTTTCTTTATTTTTTTGGGTGGTTGGGGTTGGGGTTGGGTTTAAGATGTGTTTGCAGGCCACCTTGACGAGTTATTTGTTTTGTAGAGTGAAGAAAAAAAATGCATTAGATAGGTGCATTACATGTGGCCAGCTCTCATTTCTCGTAGTGTTATAATACATGGTTGCAGGCGCTTTCTCTATCGTCAAGTCATCTGTACTTTCACAATAAAATTGTGCTTTACTAGTCTGTTGTAGATCAAATTCATATTCTATCAACAATGTGCAGGCCTATATGTATGGATTCTTTAAGAACAAGCGAATTGTACTTTATGACACATTGATTCAGCAGGTGAGGAAGCCTTTCTTTCTGGATTTTTTTCTATATTAACCTTATCAAACTGAAGTGTATTCTCATGAAAACTACAAATTTTTTCTGTCCATTTTTTATTGATAACCTTATTTTGTTTAAAGCAAAATGTGTGAAATATAGGCACCACTAGTGTTTTTATTGTCGAAATAGCATTATATTAAAAATACTAATGTTGTCCTAGTTGTGTCATGCATCGAGTACAGTTGTTAACTTCAATCATGATGTTGGTTGCCTTCTTGGAAGCTAAAACGCATACAGAATGATGAAAATGTTTGGATATTCATTCAACATAGTTGCTGGGTTCACTCAACAGCTTGAGGAAACAGTGTTGTATTTAGGGATAATGGTTCTGTTGTAATCTTGCCCAACATACTAGAAGTATGAACAGTATGATGCCAGTTAGTGGCTTCTGGTCAAGCTGCTGAATCTGTAGCCTCTTTAGTGAGTAGACGGCTTGTCCTTAAAAGGACTCCCCTCCTGTGCGCCTTAGGTGCTCAGCAACTAGGAAGCAACCTCTTTAGATAACTTCCTCGTGTATGTCTCCTCAAGGAACCCCCCTTAGTTGCTTAATTATGAATAATTTTTCTAGGAAATATCTTCCCAAATGAGCTATGTATTGCCCTGTAAAATTTTATTTTGGGGGGAAGGAAATAAAAATTTTCAGCCTTCTTTTTTCCTTGCATGTGTTGGGATGTCATGCTAAATTGCATGTCTCATGCGTTCTTTTTTAGGTGTGTTCCTAAGGGTTTATAGTGAGTGATTTCTTCTGAACTGTAGTCTGGTGTTAGGTTTTCCCATCTTCCTCACTTGTTAGGTTTCTTTCATGATCTTAGTTTCATCTAATCTTTTAACGAGCCTTCTCCACTGAAACCAGTCCTTGGAAGTCCTCCATTCCTGATCTTGAGGTGCTGGATTTGATCAAATCTTGCACCAGATTTTCTAACTCCGATCTGATACTTATCCTCCAACATTATTAACCTAGAACCTAAGAATTAAAGGTTGGATTTTGCTATTTATGGGAAGTGAAATACTAGCTGCTATTGCGAGTAAGTGGCCAGATTATAAACCTGATGGGTGTGGGTTACTGACTCTGGCCATTTTTGGTTGTACTGCCTCCATTTAGATCCTTGTCAGTTCTTATGTTGGAAGACATTCTCCCTGGCTAATTCAAATGGATAGAATTGCAGTGTTTGCCTTGGATTTCTCTTTTTAGAAGTTCCAAGGGGCTGTCTCCGAGGCTCTTTGCCTGCTTAAATTTTTTTGATACTGATATCCATGTAGTCTTGAAGAAATATAGTTTTGCATTTTTTAACAAATACGCAGTAGCTATCCAACTGGGGAGGACCAGTTTGATGTAACTTACAATCCATCCATAGAAGCATTTTCTATGTGATTTATGTAAGGACTAAGGCATTTGTGCAAATCTATTTACCAGTTTCTTAATTTCCTACTCTTCCTGACAGCCTGGGCAACTTTGTGTGTGAACCATTTAGGCTGTGCCCTCATTTAGACTTTATGGTTGAAATATGGCTATGCTTTTTCATAAATTGTTTAAGTGTCTTTACATCTACGTGATTCTTTGCAGTGCAAAGACGATGAGGAAATTGTAGCTGTTATTGCCCATGAACTGGGACATTGGAAACTCAATCATACAATGTACTCGTTCATTGCCGTGCAGGTATGCAGTAATTGTTTTCTTGCAAATTGATTTTTACTTTGCTCCTATAGGTGCACTAAAATGCTATTGAAATACCATATATACCATCTGAAAGGCATCTTCTGAGAGCTATCATCAAGAAAATGCTCGGAGAAAACTTTGACACGAATGTTCTTGTTCTTTGAGACTGTAAGTCCTTGGTTTGAGATTCAAACCTCAGAGGATTTGTTCATGGGCCTGATGAGAAAATAGTGCCAAAACATCTTGGATTGAAGCACAAGAAAATTTTAATACATGCTAAAAGCCTAAAACATATTTTTGAATCTCAATTTGTGTTTTGGTAGGAGAGTTCAGTGTTTTGTTTAAGAATTTACCAACCATCCTCCTATAGGTGTCCTTTGACTTTATTTGTGAGCTTATAACAGGTGTATGATTCATTGTTTTTTTTTAATGCTATGTTCTGCAGATTCTAACATTTTTACAATTTGGAGGATACACTCTTGTGAGGAACTCAACTGATCTCTTCCGAAGTTTTGGATTTGATACACAGCCAGTGCTCATCGGTCTGATCATATTTCAGGTATTGCTGATATGAAAAGAATTGCTGTGTGAAGGAAAAGAAATGCTTATGGGATTTTTAGTGTGTGTGTGTTGGTGGGGGGGGGGGGGGGGGGGGGGGGGGGGTTTTATTAAAAAAAAGTTGTTTGTGGTTGGGTTTATCTGACTAGGTTGCTTATTTGCAGCATACTGTAATACCTCTCCAACACCTTGTAAGCTTTGGCCTTAATCTGGTGAGCCGATCTTTTGAATTTCAGGTAACCTCTCACACCCTCTCTCCTTGTTTCTGTGTGTCTCAAGTCCTTGATATCACTTACTGTAATTGTTTTGATTAGGCGGATGCTTTTGCTAAAAAGCTTGGTTATGGCTCTGCTCTTCGGGGTGGTCTTGTGAAACTACAGGTGATCTATTGAACTTGTAACTTTTTCCCTCTAACAGACCATCAGTAGTGGAGATGGAGTCCTGTATATTTCTTGCATTCAGATTTTTGTGGGATCTAAGTTCTACGTTGGCAAAGTATTCTTTTCTAATCCATTTTCAGGAAATGCACATGACTGAACAGTGTGCCAATTTTTTTCAGGAAGAAAATTTGTCATCTATGAATACGGATCCTTGGTACTCAGCATATCACTACTCTCATCCTCCCCTTGTTGAAAGACTGGCAGCAATTGATGAATCGGATAAGAAGGCTGATTAACAAGGGCAATCTGTAGCCATATCCCGTCCTTCCCTTGTTGAAAGACTGGCAGCAATTGATGACACAGATAAGAAGGCGGACTAACAAGGGCAATCTGTGGATGGCTACCCCAGTATTAAATTTTTTTCATTGCAACTGACAGGATACTGGAACAGTCTAGTCAGCAGTTGTAATATTACCCTACATGAGTTTTGTTGAAGCTTAACACTCATTTTGTTCACGAACAACTTATCATGTCAGAACTCAATTCCCAGGTCAGAGAAGAGGGGGATACAAGGAAAGGAACAGGTGAAAATCAACAGGAAACTTTGGAATTTTAGTCATATATTTTGTTTGTATGAGCTAATGATCACAGGACCTGTTGATCATGTGTTTTGAGTCTGATGTGATATGCTTGCTAATTTTGGGGGAGTGTGTTTTTTTTTTTTTGGAATGAACCTTTGTATCCACCAAAAGAGCTACAAAGCTCGACTTATTTCAGGTAAATTTACTATTTCCTCGCATGGCGCAAGATTAGGAGCAGTCCAGTTGGTTTTGAATGGGAATGACTCGTTAACTCAAGTCACGCTCTCTGTTTTGATCGTTATGCGTATCTCGTCATGCGATTGCAGATAGACTTAAAAGCTATCTTCATCTCTGGCTACTGAAAAGGTTGAAGAGGTGCCTGTGCTTAACCACCGGATGGATTGCCATTCCGTCCTTATTTCATTCTTAGAGCTATAAAAAGATCCCTTTTCTGTTCTTTATACACCTCCTCTGTACATGGATTGACAGTCGCTATGTTGCATTTCGAATACAAAATTGTATTGGAATTCGGTACAAGTAGAAACTCAATGCTGGGTTTGGTTTCGAGGGCAGCAATCCATAATCCACCCCTCTCGACAAATCCACAGACAGCGCCAGCTCCAATCAGATGAGAAGGAGATAAATTATGAGCTAGAAAAGAACAATAAAGAAACATGAGATGTGATGTGATGCGTATCGAAAGATTTCAAGAAAAGCACTACTGCCATTGGGCACGAAACCAACCAAGAAATCTTTCCGCACAGCCCATTATTGTTATGTTGGTGTCCACTCGATTCTTACAGGACTTTCCACCACTTGGTGTTCTATAATCAACGAAGATGCTTTTCCTGTTGTGTCCTGACATAAATAGATTATAATAAAAAAAGAATCCAAAAAGATTACGTACAGCTTTCAAAATGCACTTGCAGAATGAACTAGACAATTAATATATGTATTTTCCCTTAACTACCACCGAAGTATTATCTAAACCATGATTTCGGTCCACCAAACTCCTGTGATTTACGAAAGTCTCCCCTGTGGGCCCGACTCGGGCCCACACCTGGCTTAACATGAATGCATCATGTAGCGATTGATGGGAGCATGGGACCCGTTGACGAATATGGCACAACTGCCATGTGGAAATTATACACAAGCTCAGTCCTTAGTCTTTGCTACACGTATGTAAGAACTAGCACGAAGGAAAACATAGAACAGAGATCCCTCTGTCCTAACATCATAATCACCTTTAACGGTCACCTTCCCTCTCTTTCTTTCAATTAATTCTCGGTAGCTATGTACACGTAGATCCCCTTATCAAAACTTGCCAGATTCATCATCACGCCTGAGAGAAGTATTATGGCGCAGCTGCAGAAAATACCGCTATTTACAGCCGGCCGGAGAGAGAAGGAGACAATCAAGAGGAAAAAATGATATGGAATCAAATCTTTTTATTATTTTTTGTAAAATTCGTGCGTGAAAAGCAAACTCGTGCTACAGAATAACAACTCCTCAAGTTTTCATATGTAGATTTATGAATGGAAACCTACGAAAATTAGCAAAAAGAAAAACTTTATTTTAAAAGAAATATATAAGTCAAGAGAGTTAAGATATGAAACGAGATTGGTTTTCCAATTAATTAAGATTTTAATAGATAAATTACTTGAAAATATATTAAAGATGGTACATCAAAATCATTATAAAATATTTTAAAAATTATTTATTTAATACTTTTTTTTTAAAAAAATTACCTTTAAAAATATCTAAAGGCATAAAGAGAAACCATGTCAAACACCCTCTTCATTATTGAAAAATCATGCTTCCTATCTTGATCACTGTGGCCAACATGATATTAAAATTAAGTTTAATTTTTACTACTCCTTATATTTAGGATTTTAATTTTAAAAGAGTAAATTTACTTACAACTATATCCTTCTGCTCAATTTTTTTTTTTTAAAACTTAGTTTAGAATCCTAAAAGCTGTCATGATTATACAATTAAGCTCCGAAAGAAAAATCATATCCATTCTTTTAATAAGATAATGGTCTTGGATGTGGGTGGACATAGCATGCAAGTGAGTGTTTTAAAGCATAAAGAACAAATTTTTAAAGGGTAAATATTTTATTCACAATCATTAAAGGGTTATGCTTTCTTATTGCCATCACATTTCACCACTTGGATTTGATAACAAATTTGTTGTTCTTGCTGAAAAGTGAGTGGAGAGCGGTCAATGATGGTTTTACCATATTAACTTCATCCAAATTTAGACAGGAAAAAAAAAAACCATCACCACATACAAATCCGAAGGACAAACACGTCATTTAACCTTAAGCCAGTCCAGTCTCACTTCAACTTAGCTTACACAGACAAAGTGACAGCTCATCTTCACACGCTAACCCTCTCTCTTTCCTTCCTCCCATCCCATCCACCCTTTACTATCCACTTGATTCCTCTCTCTCGCCCCGCCTATCTTTGATTCGCTCCCTCATCTATCATAATCGCCGGGAACCTCTTTTTTTTCCGGTGAAACCAAATGAAACCGAGCCAAGAAACTCAATTCCATAACCATTCCCAGTAAATCTAACAACAGCCCGTTTCTTCTTTTCTTGTTTTCTACAACAATAATGTCTGTATACGATGGTGCATTTGTTAACACGGAGCTATCAAAACCTACATCAATCTTTGGTCTCCGTTTATGGGTAGTTATAGGAATCTTATTGGGCTCATTAATAGTTCTTGCCCTCTTTCTCCTCTCTCTTTGCGTTACTTCTCGTCGCAAGAACCGACAATTTAAGCTAACAAAGACAGACACTACCCCTCCAATCTCTAAAGAGATTCAAGAAATCGTGCACTTGCCCGTGCAAGATCACAATCACCATGCGATTCAGGTGCCGGAGATCCAGGTTGGGATCGGGAAGGTGGAGCATAGAGTGGTGTTTTCGAGTGGGGAGAGTAGAGGGACTGCTAGTGGTGGTGAGACGGCGTCGTTTGGGAGTGGAAGTGTGGGGCCTGAAGTGTCGCATCTTGGATGGGGTAGGTGGTATACTTTGAGAGAGTTGGAGGCTGCTACTGGTGGGTTGTGTGAAGAGAATGTTATTGGTGAAGGTGGGTATGGGATTGTGTATCGTGGGGTTTTGAGTGACGGGACTAAAGTTGCTGTTAAAAATTTGTTGAATAACAGGTAAAGATTTGTTCTTTTAATTGTTTTCTTTGTTGGTTTATTATTATTTTCATGTGTTTTTTTTTAGATAATGAGAAAAAAAAAATGGAATGAATTGCATGTTTGTCTTTGATTTGTTGCTACTTGCTAGGGGAAGATATGGGGAAGAGAAGTGGTAAAAGTTTGGATCTTATTTGTTATGGATTGAACTTGGGATTGTTTGAGATGTTTTACGTTTAGAATTACTATGGAAACTTGAAATTTATTTGCTTATTTTACTTTATGTTTTAAGTCTCCATGGTAGAAGAAAATTGCTAAGTTTTAATTACTGTGCTGTGCTTGAGTGGTTATGATTGGTGTCTTCTTTTTTTGGTTCTTGTCTTGCGTGTGGTTGGATATGTGCTGTAAAGTGACATGCTTTTGTGGGATTCCTTACTTTTCCTTGTCAAATGCCTTTGATCATAATTGAACCTGAATTGATAATTTTGGAATATGAATAGAAGTTGCTACAGCAGACTGCAATTTTCCATCTACGTCTTGACTGCCTTTCTACTAAAATTATGCATGCATAGGTTAGTAGCTCATGATACTGAAAATTCTCAGGGGTCAAGCTGAGAGGGAATTCAAAGTAGAAGTGGAAGTAATTGGACGAGTACGGCACAAGAATCTTGTCAGATTGCTTGGATACTGTGTTGAGGGTGCTTACAGGTATGCCTATAATTATCTTCCAATTTAAAATTGAGTTTGTGCCTCATGTTGTCAACAGTCTCAATGTAATTGGTCATGTTTTTGCTATGTAGAATGCTTGTATACGAGTATGTTGACAATGGTAATCTGGACCAATGGCTACATGGTGATGTTGGAGAAGTCAGCCCTCTAACGTGGGATATTCGTAGGAACATTATTTTGGGAACAGCAAAAGGGTAAGTATTCTGAATTCCATTGTAAGTAAACTCATCATCCATATGGATGCATGCATTGTTGCTCAAATTATTTGTTCTTATTTTTCACTCAAGGTATTTTGTTTGCTGCTATTGTTGTTGCAGATTGGCCTACCTTCATGATGGTCTTGAACCAAAGGTTGTTCATCGAGATGTAAAATCTAGTAACATATTACTGGATCGCCAATGGAACTCTAAGGTTTCTGATTTTGGGCTTGCCAAGCTCTTACATTCTGAGAGAAGTTATGTCACAACACGTGTGATGGGAACATTTGGGTCAGTTTGTTTCCTTTGATTTGAGTTCCGGTTTTATTTCTCTGTTGTAAAAAAAATCATTTGCAATGCAAACATTACATATGAAAGTTCATTGAGACAATGGTTGGTTGACTTGTAATTCTCCTAAGTAGGAAAGCTAAATCTTATTTTGTTGGGTTTTCTAGTTATGTTGCTCCAGAATATGCTTGCACTGGAATGCTGAATGAGAAGAGTGATGTTTATAGTTTCGGTATACTTATCATGGAGATAATTTCTGGGAGAAGCCCTGTTGATTATAGTCGGCCACAAGGAGAGGTTAGTTTTTACATATAATTCTGAAAATTTCTCCTGTCTTTTATTATGTATTGCTGTAACTATAACTTTTGGAAACAACCAAATAATTGCAGGTGAATCTAGTAGAATGGTTAAAAACTATGGTTGGGAACCGAAAATCTGAAGAAGTGGTTGATCCCAAGTTACCCGAGATGCCTGCTTCAAAAGCATTAAAACGCGCTCTCCTGGTAGCTCTTAAATGTGTCGATCCTGATGCTACAAAGAGGCCCAAAATGGGACACGTGATCCACATGCTTGAGGCTGATGACTTGCTATTTCGTGATGTATGTATGCATCATTTCTTTCAAACAAAGAATTATAATCTGTGGTGTCTAGAGAAAGAATGTCTCTCTTTTAATGGTTCAGTTTCCTGCTCATTGATCCATTCTTGCACAAATTTTGCAGGAACGTCGAGTTGGGAGAGAACCTTCCCATTCACAGCATGATTATGAACAAGAGAATCATGCTGCTATGAAATTCATTGATAAGCAATCGGGAGAAGGGACTTCAGACACAAGTGAAGGTGAAAGTGGTAGGAAACATCATCAGCCAACAAGATGGAGATAACATCATTGGAGGATTAGGTGACTAACAATTTTACATCTCTCCAAGTTATTGAATCTTTTATTTATTTTTTTCCCTGTAGGTATTCTATTGTGTTTGTTGTATCTTCTATATAAGTAAACGATAATCTGCATTTGTTTTAAGCTTAGCTTTCATACCATTTCGGATATCTTACTCCGTGGGGGATGCAGTTGTGTAATTGATTCATTATTCTTATAGAAAAATGATATATTTTGTTGTTTCAATTATAAAACAAAGTTACATGTTTGTATGCTCCATGGTCATCCAAAATTAGTTTTGGACTTTCTCATTGTATCTATTATACTTCAAAACTAGCCGATCGCCCAGTTCTCACGTGGGTGGTCCATTTGTTGCTGTCCAGGTTGTTCAGCTGATTATTATTTACTGGTGTATTCAGAACTCGCAGAACCAAAATTAAATACATGAGGTGAACTCCCTGTGTGATCATTTTGCAGCAGGTGAAATGAACTCGTTATGATCGTAAGCGTGAAAGAATTGTCAAAGAAGTAGATTATGCAAATAGGAATATTACTTACCTTCCACTTATGCAGCTAGATTTTCCCCATTGTATGGCCTTACAGCATCATTAAATCCATTATTCATTGTTCTAGTATCACCAACAGGAGGATTGCAAGGGACAGTCTAACCATCTCAAGGCACACCAATACAACAACACCTCGAAACTTTAATATAATTTTTAATCCGATCATTAAATCAGATTGATTGAAACTTTACAAGCATGTTCTACTCTCTGTAACTACTGAGTTTGTTTGAATGCGGATTCACTCAACAAAATGATATTGAAATTCTACATTAGTGTTTCCAGATGGAAAATATGTAAGCAAAGCGACGCACGGCTCCTATCTGCTTTGGAATTCTGCGGCCATCAATGAAAGGATGCTTCCTGGTTAAAATATACCGATTGGATCTATCACGCTCATTAAGCACTACAAGACACATCCATGTCAGCAGTCCAGTTGTCACCCCATAATTTCAATTGATCGGTAAATTGATTTAAATCGGAATGCTATTGCTTTACTATTACATAGATATGGATTAGTTATGAGGATTTCATGGATGTAGTTTGATTGTCCCATTCTAGTTCTTCTTTCAATGTATGCATTATTTATGTAACCAGATGTTTGTGACTCGTCACCATCATTGCCAGCCAAAAAAACCAGATGTTTATGGGAAATGGACCCGGTAACCAGCTATTTCTTCTGTAGCAAACGTACTTGCAACTCTTTTATTCATGTGCTTTCCTTGTTTTGGGTTGGACCAGCTAGCCAGGAAGCAGCCAACATCTAGTCTGGAAATGGGGTCATGCCGTGTGATTTATTTAGCCGTCGTTGCCAGAGTATATGCTTTTGCATTGGAGCCTAACAATGAAGCTTGGCATAATAACTGTTAAAGTAAATAGTTTTGGATGTATTTGATGAGTTCATTTGTCACTTTGCTGCACTTTGCTTTCGGGTTCGTGACTTGGTCTTTATGAAACATTCTAACGAAGCAATCTGTACTGGCGCAAGATCATACTTGGCGAAGGCATTTATTCGTCCTGTGATGATCTAACGCAGGACCAGTCTGGAGAAAAAAAAATAAAAAAATATGCCAAGCTTGGGGATTCCACACTTTTTTTGGGCATGTTTTTAGCTTGGCGTAGGAGCTACTGGTCTCCATGTCAATTCGGAATCCTTCACGTGGCAGGAGCTTCATTTGTCTCTCTCATGCCAGTACTAGAAATGGTTTCATATCACTTGTAGGAGGCGACCTGATACAATTAACATTTGTTTATATCTTGTGGGGCTGAGAAGCCTGCGTTCATGATCACTTTACTGGCGGACGAGCAGAGTTTGTAGGACTACTTTTGGCCATAAAGTATTTCATGAATCCAGAATTTGGATTTATGATCAGTAGACCTTTTTAGAGGTGCGAAATCTTTTTCTGGCCTTTTGTGTGCAAGATGGGCAATGTATGGTGTGAAGATACACGATACCTTGCTCAATTTTCACTCTTCCAGCCCATTGACCATAGTATTCTTGTTCACAAGCTTTTGAAGGGGCAAGTCTAGAATAGAATGCCTGTGTACTGTCAGGTATGTTGTTAGGCATTGCGAGGGGTTCAAGGCTGATTAATCCTCAGCATTATTATTCAAATCCAAAGGTGGAGAGGACTACTGGCACCTACTTATGTTGCTCCTTAAACCCTAGCTTCGATTACTTGAAAACATATCATGTGGCAGCACCGCTGCGCTATCAATATCTGTATTGACTTTATGCTGTGCAAGCTCACTTTTTTTTTTTATTAAAAAGAGGAAAACCTTCGTTAAATACATCCTTCGTGTATATACGAGCTTACAGGATGTGCCATTTCCCACAGGGCCATCACCAGTCTCCATCTTGAAGGACGAAACATCTTCATAGCATGCCAGGCGGTTCAATGGAGTTTATTCGACTTGTGTGGACTAGACTCATGTTTTGAGCTCAATTTCCAGCGCCGTTGGGTATTCATTATCCATCACAGCAGCCTGTAATCATATTAGAATTCATTGCAGTAACCAGTCAGAATGTTCTGATATATGTATGAACCCCGTGCTTGTATGGATTCTCTCAAGAATCAAAGTGAATGAGCCTGGTCTGTAGTGTAAAGAGAGGAGCGTAGCAGCACCCTTTAATTTCTAGCGGGCTCCTGTGCGGTTCGAGTTCTTTGGCGGCCGAGGCCATTCGGGAGCCCTTTGCAATTTTAGCATTAGCCATCTGTACCTGGGCCGAGCCTTTTCCTATGGCGACTACCTCAAAAAAATCTTCTTGGATCCATTCCCTCACAGGGAAAGAAAGTATCCAAGTATATAATATTATGGTCGGCAAACGAGGTCCAGATAGCAACGGCAACCAGGGCAATTTCGTGTAGTTAGAAGCAAGGATCTTGTCCGTTGGATCACATGTCACATGCATTAAATATAAAGTAAAATCAAGCTTGAATTTACTTCCCTGTCTCTGACCCACCATTTCTGCTCACAAAAATGCCAGTAAGTAATCTCCAAATGAATATCTATCCGTTACCACAGCCCGCCACTCACATCCTTCCACGTACACATCTGTCACCAATTGCTTTATAACAGCCAGTTACTTCACCTAACCTAACCTACAAAATTGCTTTGCCCACAACTTCAGCTACAAAATAGAGACCTCACCTAACCTCTCTAGATTAACCGGAAACTTTCAACAAAGCTCCGCGTCTGGACACTTCTCTCTGGAAATTTCTCATCTCTTGCAAGTACTCCTTCAGGTACTCTCTTTCTTACAACTATAGCTAAAAAAAGGTCTCTCTCTTTGTTTGTTTGTTTTTTTTTTTCCTAGATCTTAGATTAGAGTATTGTTTTTTCTAGTAAAAATGATTAGGGTTAGGGTTTCAATATTTTCTTAGTGATTCTTATGTTTCGTCTTGACTTGATTGCTATTCTGATCTAAGGATCTGGTATTTAGGTGAGTTATTAAGTTTGAACTGTTTTGTGTATGAATTATATGCTTGTTTGATTGTGTTTTAATTTTAAGAACAGAAGGCATGAATTGAAATGAGAGATTCATAGATCGAAACTTTAGATTCGATTTGGTAGGAAAAGATTTGATTTTTTTTTCATTTAATTTAACTGATTTTTATTTTGATTGGTTTGAACTTGAAATTCTTGTGTGAATGAGATAAAGAGAAAATATGCATTGATTTTGTCCCTCTTTTTTCTTGCTGTGGTTATTGATTTCGAAAAGATGTAGAGCGGCCAATAACTGGATATGCATAACTGTGTTCTTTATAGATCTTCTTTTGTCTAGCTTTTGTTTTGAGTTCCTTTTTAAGGTCTATATGTTGTGTAGGTTTTTTATTTGGTTGATGGGGTTGGAATTTGTTTTTCTGAGTATTTGGTAAGAGTATTTCTCGACTCTCTCAGGAAGGCATGGAGGCTTAAAGAAATACCTTTGTTGGAGATATGGTTCTTTCTCCTGTTTTCTTGATGAATTGTTTCATTGTGATGATAAGTTTTGCAATTTATCTTGCTTAAGTTTGGGTGGGTCCTAATCGCTATATATTGATTGTAGATCTTTTGTTTGGTGTGGTTTTTTGTTGATTTTGTGTGTGCTCTTTTGATGTTGTGTGCAACAAGATTAATGATTTTGTTTTTCCAAACTTGTTGCAGTAAATTGTTGAAATGAGTCAACCACAAGAGCCGCACCGCCCTTTCTTTCCATTTGGAAATCCTTTCAGGATGTTATCTCCAAAGGGTTCTCAGTTGTCTCCAAGGCTTCTTTCTTTATTAAATACATTTGAGGAGGCATTGGCAGCGAGGTTGCGGAAACTTAATCCTAAAGACAAGGGTGATGTTCTTAGCTTGACATGGATGAAATTGGCAATGGAGTCACTCTGTGAGACTCATACTGTCATAAAAACACTTATCACAGAACTTGAGCTCCCTGTGACTGAATGGGATGAGAAGTGGATAGATGTGTACTTGGACATCACTGTGAAGTTGCTTGATATTTGCATTGCTTTTAGCTCTGAGCTCTCGCGGCTGAACCAAGGTCATCTCTTTCTTCAATGCGCCCTGCATAAATTGGAGTCCAACACTTCAGAGAAGTTAGTGCGGGCATGTTCTTCCCTAGATAGCTGGAGACAGCACATTGGCTCCAAGAACCCAAGACTGGAAAACTGTAAATCCATCTTAGAGAGTCTTGTGGATTCCTTGACTCTGCCTAAGGTTAAGAACTCGGCCAAAGGAAAGGTGTTGATGCGTGCCATGTATGGAGTTAAGGTACAGACAGTATTTGTATGTAGTGTTTTTGCTGCTGCATTTTCAGTTAATTCAAAGAATCTGATAGATTTGGATGTCCCCAACACAATATTGTGGGCACAAGCTTACTCTGATTTGCAAACTACAGTAAATGGAGAAATTAGAGAAGTATTTTCTCATGGGCAAACTACGGTAAATGGAGAAATTAGAGAACTATTTTCTCGTGGGAAATTTACTTTCTTGAAAGAATTAGATGAAGTTGAGACAGTTGTGAATAATTTATATCCCATGATCCAAGATGGCATGGGACCTACTGAAGTGGAAGCGTTCAGCAGTTCCTTTTCAGATTTGGGGAGGAAAGCAGAAAAACTTTCTCAGGTGCTAGATTTTCTTGCTCAGGAAGTAGATAGTTTTTTCAAAATAGTTTTAAGTGGGCGTGATGCTTTGCTTTGTAACCTGAGAGTGTCTGATACTGTTGCCGACCCATTCCGAGGGAATAATGGGGAACAGGTTATAGGATAGATGTTTATGGTGAAGCCGCTTGTTCTCATGTCTGATACCGCTTGTTCCCTCAGTAGTGTATTGTCTTGTGTGGGCCTGTCCTGTCTTGTGTGGTGTGAGGTATTTTGTAATATTTTCTTACTAGTTTGTACATGTCCGAAATATTGTCAACAATACATGAAATGTCTTGTACTGTTTCACTACTTGTTATGTTTTACCTTAACTCCCCTTCTTCCCTTTTCTCGTTATGGCCAGGAGTAGGGAAGACATAGATAGCATGCCCGCATTCTTTGATGATATACGGGTAGTTTTTTTTATCTGATTTTTTTAATGCAAAATGCTTGTATTTATTAATACATATTTTTTGAGTCGTTTGCCATAGGATACTGGTGCTGGCCTCAAGGAGGATGCTAGGTGTGGGGTTTCCTCTTGTGGCTATCCATAAATGCATCCTTGTTCTTCAGGGCTTTTCCTGTGTTGTGCATGAAAGTTGAAGAAGTCTGAGGTTACTGTATGGTAACCACGATGATTGTTTGTGAAATTTAGTTGGGTGTCTGTTATTTCTTTTCAAAGTACACGTCTATATGACTCATTGTAGGAAATGCTTTTTGTTCCTTAACTATAGATGTCTTGACTCTGTCTTGTTCAGGGATGAAGTTATTCCAAGTTGATGTTTTCACATGGTAAGCATCAACGGCATCATTTGTATGTGACTTTAACTTCCTGAATGTGTTTGGGTGTGGACTTGACCTAGAGAGTTGGTATACAAGATCCAAGTAAAATGACTTGATGTGTTAGCTTTTGCATCATTTCCAAGGGGTGCAAATTCGTGAATTAGAAACTTTTGGAAGGAATCAGATCTATTGATCCTTCAAGTTACCTGTAATTGGGATGGGATGCATCAGAATATTGTCATTTTACAGTTATGATCATTGCACTACATCCTCAATATTTGAGAATACTATTGAGAAGTACTTTTTCTTACATGCCTTCAGCAGTTGAATGAATCAGCACTTGGACTGGAATCAGATGATTCATAGGGGGTTTCTGCAAGAAGCAACTGCATAATCTGGGAATGCTTCCCAAAGCAAAGAAGCTTCTTTTGATTCCAGTGATATGTTGATGGGTATTCATCTTCAACCTTTTCGTAGAACCCCTGAAGCCATTTGATGCTTAGAGCACACTAGATAAAAGGCTTAGCTCTATGCTGTGCCAACCTAATTTTTATTTTTTCAACCTAGAAAAAAAATACTAAGGCAAAGCAAAAAAAATAAAAATAAAAATAAAAAATCAAGACTAAGATCGAGACCAAGATCAATTGAATGGAATAAGTTAGGGTAATTTAAATAATATGAATAAAAAATATAAAGATAATAAATAAACTGATAAAAAATAATAATATAAAAAAACAAAATAAAAATTGCTCCTAGCCTGTGTAAGTTGGCAAGCAAAATTTGTAACAAGTTTGTGATACCTGGATAGCATCATTAAAAGCAAATTATATAAAATTATAAAGTTTAATTATCAAATAATCTAAAAGGTGAGACTAAAAAAAAATTAAAAAAAAATAATAATAAAAAAATTCAATTAAACTCAAGTTAATTTATTAACCTCGACCAATGTCATAAGATTTGAATAATTTCAAAGGTAAAAAAAAAAATGAAGACTAATTTTAATATAACAAATGTTAAATTGATTTAAAAAAAAAACTAAAGTAAATTTGTGTTAACCTTCAAACTTTAAACCTATGAATCTAATTATGAGTTTGAAACTAACTTTTTAAAAATCAAAATCTAAAATATAATGAAATAAAATTCTAAATTAATAAAATGCTAAGAGAAAAATTGAAAAAAAATGCAATAAAAAATAGATCTAAAACTAAAGAAATTGCTATAAAAAGATTAAAGATTAAATTTAATATAAAAATAATTGAAATCAAATATTGATGGATGAGATTGAAAACAAAATTCAATTAGAAAAATAATTAAAAAAATAATTAAAAAAATAAAAATTAAATTTGATATAAAAATTAATAAGTGATGAAGGGTAAAATTAAAAAAAATAATAATAAAAAACAAAAATAAATAAATAACAATAAAAAATAAAATGAAACAA
>Ga0325414_1002062_pt1 | contig 20045 bp, 14 predicted proteins | sample PopdelMetagenome_8_FD_206183 | JGI IMG/M metagenome (GOLD analysis project Ga0325414, IMG submission 206183) | Populus deltoides microbial communities from Bellville, Georgia, United States - Leaf-PdKOR-R3 | ecosystem: Host-associated > Plants > Phyllosphere > Phylloplane/Leaf | place: USA... | reverse complement strand
CAATGTTGGTAGAAGAATTCAAGGAGAAGTAGCGAGCCTTACTGGTGAACCTGACTCCAAGAAAGATAAAGGTGTTTATGTTGGTGTAGAGGACGATGAAGTTGACACGGAGATCAAAGATGATGGTGTTCAGGTTAGTGACAATGTTGGTAGAAGAATTCAAGGAGAAGTAGCGAGCCTTACTGGTGAACCTGACTCCAAGAAAGATAAAGGTGTTTATGTTGGTGTAGAGGACGATGAAGTTGACACGGAGATCAAAGATGATGGTCTAGGAGATATCTGGAAAGAAATGTCATTTGCAATGGAATGTTCCAAGGTATATATATATATATAGGATTAAAAAAAAATTAAAGAAGCGTAGTTGATAAGAACTACCTTAATGTCCATCATGGTCTAAATGTGGCTCTGGCCGTGGTGGACACAACAAGTGCTGGTTAAATTTTCCAGTTGAATAATTATTTTTTTATTCATTAAGGCAGGTTTTGCGGATTCATTATTTGGTGATTAATTTTAAAGGCTTTGATTTCGTGGACCTCTGTCTTATTTTGAATTTTAATATCTTGGCGTGCTTCTTTATGCCTAACTTGTAACCAGGTTTCCTCCCCTTTTTCTTCATGTCTTTCTTTCATTTTTTTGGAGTCCTCTGAATTCATTATTTATTGATAGAAGGAGATGGTTTGTCTTAAGAAAGCAAGCAGAATAATTAGTCATGAAAAGAAACAAAAATATCAATGGCTAGTTGGTTATGCTTCTAGAGACTATCATTACTTGACATCCTGTGGTGAAATGAAATTAATTATATTTTAGGAAGCTATGTTTTATTATTTCAGCACATGCTTTTTGAGCTTATTTTACTTGTATGCACCATTAGCCAAGGGATCGTAAATGACTTTTGATATTATTGCTTACACTGCTTGTTTAAGTTCCAGCATTTGAGTCTAGCATTCTGAGAGAATGAGAAAAACCCTATTTATAGTTGGTTTAAAGTCATTCCTTTTGTATTTCATTATGAATCTCCGGTGATTCTGGCAGGATGTTGTTGAAAATTCTCCATCTGATGAAAACATGGAAGAAGATGAAGATTATTGTGATCACTCTTTTGTCTTGAAGGATGATATTGGTTATGTTTGTCGCATATGTGGGGTTATTGAGAGAGCAATTGATACTATAATTGAAATCCAGTTTAATAAGGTAATGTTGCCAAATTGTTTTTGCATTTTTCTGGTGTAGGAATATACATAACAACAGATAATATGTAGATAACATACATGAAAATAAATGATGCTGTTTGCTGTTCCTGCTGCTATAAATTTCTTGATAATTTTTTTGGCATGGAGAAGAATTTATCAAGAATTGGAATTTGGCTTACACATTTCTGCAGAACTTTTGTACATGCTGGTCTCTCGTTTTTTCCTAGTCATGCTTTATTGATATTATGTTACATGGTACAGTGTAATCCGAACTCTATTTACTGCAGTTTCTGCTGCTTTGGCCTTTTGTTTTCTAGCTAATTGTCCTTGTATGGAATTGTTTTCAATTTAATTAATAAATATTTCCTTGAATCTAGGTCAAAAGGAATACAAGGACTTACATCTCTGAATCCCGGAATGCCAAGGACAGAGATTCAAATGGGATGGTTGGAGCTGACTTGTTTGAAGAAGATTTGATGGTAACTGACATCCCTGCTCATCCAAGGCACATGAAGCAAATGAAACCTCATCAAGTTGAGGGTTTCAATTTTCTTCGCAATAATTTGTTGGCAGATAATCCAGGGGGGTGCATCCTGGCTCATGCTCCGGGATCCGGAAAGACATTTATAATAATCAGTTTTATGCAAAGTTTCCTAGCCAAATATCCACATGCAAAACCGCTAGTGGTGCTTCCAAAAGGAATATTACCTACATGGAAAAGGGAGTTTCAGATATGGCAAATCGAGGATATTCCACTGTATGATTTCTACTCTGTTAAAGCAGATAGTAGGCAGCAACAATTGGAGGTCTTGAAACAGTGGGTGGAGCAGAAGAGTATACTTTTCTTAGGGTACAAACAGTTCTCCTCTATTGTATGTGATGATGGGAAGAACCAAGTGTCAGTTACTTGCCAGGAGATATTGCTAAGAAGACCTTCAATTCTAATTTTGGATGAAGGCCATACTCCGAGGAATGAGAATACAGACGTGTTACAATCTCTAGCCAAAGTGCAGACGCCTCGTAAAGTTGTGCTGTCTGGAACCCTCTACCAAAATCATGTCAAGGAGGTGTTTAATGTATTGAATCTAGTTCGTCCGAAGTTCTTGAGGATGGATACCCCCCGAGCTATTGTCAAGCGCATCTTGAGTAAAGTAAACATTCCAGGTGCAAGGAAGCAATTCAAAGCAGGTGCAGATGCAGCTTTCTATGACTTGGTAGAGCAAACCATACAGAAAGACCAAGATTTCAAAAGGAAGGTGACTGTTATACGAGATCTGCGTGAGATGACTAGCAAGGTTCTTCATTATTATAAAGGAGATTTCTTGGATGAGCTTCCAGGGCTGGTTGATTTCACTTTGATGCTGAACCTCAGTTCCAGACAGAAGCATGAGGTGAAAAAGTTGAAGAAGTTGGCAATGAAGTTCAAGAGAAGTTCTGTTGGGAGTGCTGTTTATCTACACCCAAAGTTGAACTCCTCCGAGAACTCTGCCATAACTGATGATATGATGGATAGCTTGCTAGAGACAGTAGATGTGAGAGATGGAGTCAAGGCGAAATTCTTTCTCAATATATTAAGCTTATGCGAGTCAGTTGGGGAGAAGCTCCTGGTTTTCAGCCAGTACCTCACACCGTTGAAGTTTTTAGAAAGACTTGTGATGAAAGTAAAGGGCTGGATTTTAGGAAAAGAAATCTTTGTGATCTCTGGTGAGTCAAGTTCTGATCATCGGGAGTGGTCCATGGAGCGTTTCAACAACTCCACGGATGCTAAAGTATTCTTTGGGTCCATTAAGGCATGTGGAGAAGGGATATCACTGGTGGGAGCATCTCGGATAATTATCTTAGATGTTCACCTTAATCCTTCAGTAACTCGCCAGGCGATAGGACGTGCATTCCGACCTGGGCAAACAAAGAAAGTGTATGCATATAGGTTGGTCGCTGCTGATTCACCTGAAGAGGAAGATCATACCACTTGCTTCAGGAAGGAAGCAATCGCAAAAATGTGGTTTGAATGGAATGAATACTGTGGTTACCAGGATTTTGGGGTGGGGACTGTTGAGTTGGATGACAGTGGAGATCGCTTCTTGGAAAGTCCGCTGGTGAGGGAAGATGTAAGGGTTTTGTATAAAAGGTCAGTGCACATTGGTAACTATGTTAATTTTCCATGAGCAAATCTCCATTATTTCTCCTCAGATTTTTCCTATATATGTTCCAGGTAGGACCTGACGATGATAGGGTTGAAGCACTGGAGTTGGTGGAGATAAATTATTACTTCTGACTCAGAAACTGTACATACTCTCCTGGTCTCAATGCAGACAGATATCTTAGAAGTTGAAAGCAAGATTGAAAAATAGATGCAAAGTTATCTTTTCTGGGCTGTTTATTCCCAACTTGTTTCACTTGTCTTTAGGTGGATGAACTTACTGCGCGCACCTCCAGAATTTTAGCCTTTGTAAATATTCATCAGTGTTTTTTCATAGTTTTTCTGTTAAGTGATTGTAATCAGCTGAAGTATAGGATGCATGTCTTTGTGCTTGTAGCATTCAAAGGTTTTGCGCTCTTAATCAGCTTTGTGACTGATGACTGTACAGGGAACCATGGGGACGAGACAGGATGACAAATACGAATTGCTTGGTCTTTAATTATCTGGTTTAGCAATGTGTTCATCCCACCAAATGATCACAGGAATCGATATGGTTAAGCCTTTCTTGAGCTGCTAACAGAAATTTCATGGAGTTCCTCCTTTTTATTCCCCCCTTCTAGTGGATTTATGTTCCCTAAACTCACTTAGCAGAACCATGGTTCTCTTGTTCACCTAGCCTAGAGGCAACCGTGCAAGTGAGCGTTACCAAAATATAACAAAACATCATATTCGAACTTGTGTACTAAACTCTACTAAATTGTGAACTTGATTAACTTCAGCTCATGAATCGTTACCTCCTACTATTTAAGCTTTAAATACATCATCTTAACAACAAGAATAGCAAAGGTCTGTGATCCTATTGCTGATTTCCCTCCTTAGTTGTGGGTCTATATGTTTTTCTTCTTCTTCTTTTTCAGGCTAGTCTTGTCCTCTCCGTGTACCAATAATCATCAGCAAGCTCTCTCCAGCAAGTACCCCTCCCTTTTCAATCAAAAGCAGACCACCACATTGAAAATGTGAGAGTGAAAGGGAATCACTTTCGACTAACCTTCAGTCCCTCTCAATGCTTTTTACTTTTAAGAAAGTCCAGTAAGGAAAAGAGAGGAAAGAAGTGAGAAATAAGTGAATCTTTTGTATGGTTTTGTAAAGCAAACATAACAAAGCTATTTCCTTTCTACAAAACCCTTCCGTTTCTTTGAGTCCAAGTTTTGTCAAGGATGAAAATGGAAGCTGAAACTGAAGCTAGCAGCACAGTTCCTGCAGATTCCAAGTCTGGTATGTGCTTATAACGATGCATTTCTGTATAGTTTCTTTAAGTTTATGGCAATGATCGATGGTGTTTCTCATGTACCCTTGATTAATGCTAAAGCTCCCTCTTTTAATCTTTGTTGCTTCTTATGCTTGAAAAAATGGAGGTGGGTTTTGTTGTTTTTAAAGGCTAAATGTTAATTGCAATTAATGGGGAATCATGTTTTTTCAAGAAACAGTTTTAGATCTTTTCCCCCAAGCTATCTGAAGAGGAATATTTAAATTTCTGCAATTTTGCGTCGAAGTAATTTTTCAAATCCGAGGAACACCGAGAACATTTTTTTGCCAGAAATGGGAAAAAAAGACGAACCTTTTCTTTTCTTTTGCGTCTTTTTATGCTAAATGTATGACAAACATGGTCATGGTGATGTAAATTTATCATACGCACCGCACCCATGGTTCATGCTCATCAATTCTTATCTGTAGCTTCTTTTGTTAAAAAAAAATGAAGGTGGGTTTGTTGTTGCTTTTTTCTCAAGGATAAAAGGTTTATTGCAATGGAAAAAAACAAGAACCTTTTAACTCTTTCTAATTGCTCAAATCAGAGAAACTTCAAGAACTCTTTTTTTCCCCTCCAAAAACAGGAAGAAAAAAAAAAGAGAGGAAGAAGATCGAACCTTTCTTTTGTTGCTAACAATTCAGGGGGTTTTCTTGTTTTTTTTTCTTTTTTGAACTTTCAGCGTGATTGAGAGTTTAGACTTGCTAGTGTCAATTCCAAAGACTACGGGATAAGGATAACTTGAACTTGTTAAGTAATTACTGAAAGAGACCTGAAAGCGGTAAATTTATGCTCTGCTTTTGGTTTTTAACGTTCAGAATGAGCAGAACAAAGTGTTTTCAGTAGTGTCTGTACTGTTCAATTGCTTTAATTTTGTCTGCAATTCCGATTGCTCACTTACTGTTTCTTCATAACTTCATATTGGTAACAGGAGGATATTCTAAAGTACACGAAAGAAGGAAAATTCTGTCCGAAGGAGAGGAGAGATGCGGGGTAAAAGAGATTTGAAGCCGGAGAAGAAAGAAAAGAAGAAGCTAAGGAAGAGGAAGCCGGAAGAGGAAGCCAATGAAAATTAGAGGAAGCTGAAGAAGAGAAGAATGGGGATTGTAAAAGTTTGCGACTCTTAAACTTTATTCAATTCAACAAAACTTATTGACATTTAGAAAAAAAAAATTAATATTCAAATAGTAAGATTCTAACTAGAATAAAACTTATAACCCACTAAATAAAATATCCAATAATAACTAAATTAAACCCATTAAACAAACCTAAATAAAATCCAATAAATAAGGGTTGAGCTATCCCTTGTCGTCATAGATCATAAAAACATGTGAAATATGTCTCGGGTTTAATATCTCCATCAACTCTTCCGAGGTTGGAAAAACTTGATCCCATCAAGTATAATTCAAAATTGCTATAATAATGCTCCCAAAGTAAGGATCAAGCTATTATAATATCTCTTTGGTAATTCAAGTATAGTATGATTCTGGTCGTGTAGCTTATATACTAAGATTCATTGAAGTTCAACATCCCTGTTAAAAGCAACTTGTGCATTCAAAGTAGCATTAATGTGTTTTTTTTTTGTGCCAAAGATAAGGATAATGGGGCAAGGATTTCAAATGGATCATTAGTGATAAGTTGTTGTGTTTTATAAATAACAAGGTATTTTATGTCAAAAGTAAAGATAATATCAAAGTTTAGTGGCAATTTAATGGCATGACTATTTGATTCAATCATTTGCAACACTTTGAATGATCTAACACTATTTACTTGCAATTTATGATTGGTTTTTAAAGGACATCGTTTAGGTCTAATATGTAACGAAATAATCTCCAACATTAAACACATCATGATACTTATGTAAATCAGCTCAAAATTTATAATAATAATTACTTGCTTGAATTTGTTTTGTGATTTTAACATTAATAATCTCCAAATATTATTGATCATTTATGACTTGTTTTCAAATCACATCGTTCAGGTCTAATATATATCATGAAATAATCTTCAACATTAAGCAAATCATGATACTTATGTAAATTAACTCAAAATTTGTATTGATCATTACTTACTTGAATTTGTTTTATGATCTCAACATGCAAGTTATAAACTCTACACACAAAAACTCAGTTAAATCAGATATTTTAGAGTGAGGAGACATAGGAAGAAAATCTACAAGCTTCTTATGTTTGTAACTATGAACACACATGACTGGTGACATGAAGTGGAACAAACACTATTTAAAGCCTTAGTAAATATAGTTTAGATATAACCTAGTAAATTAGGATTATCTTCATCTTTTTCATTATATATATGTCAGGGGTAAGGGATCAAGAAGCTCAACATGTTGCTCTAACATATGATACGCTGGACATCAAGCATGGTGGGTGAAGAATCAGTAAGCTTGGAAGGCTGTTCAAAATTTATGACAAGTTGGGTGTCAAGTATAGAGGTCAAGGAATTAGGGAACTCATAATGAAAATTATCTTTAAAATCTCTCGTCATTGCACTTACCTCTTCAGGCAACTTTACTAGAGAGTCTCTAAAAGCTCCTACAACTAAATGAGACACAACTGACTCATTTACAACTAAAAAGTTGTTAACCATATTATGAGACACAACTAAATGATATAGAACCTTATTTTGAAACTCTTTTGGACCTATTATGTTAGCCATATTTACCTTCTTAGGTTGTTCCACTAAAGAGTTTCTTGAAATTTCTTTTACAACTAAACCAAACATGATAGGTTATTCCTTAACCTCATTCTCAAACTCATCTGAACTCATTGTATTAAGTCCTTGTTCGTTCACATTCTTCTTTTTCTTGTTCTTATTGCTAGGTATTAGTGGTAATCCAATGAGTTTAATCTTTCTACCTTTAAAAAAAAATGAATTTGATCGATTAGAAATGATATGTCTAAATCATATATCCATGACCTACCCAAAATGATATGTAAACCTCCAAGTAATATCCTTGATAATAATAAAAGTCAATATTATGAAAAAGGGGGGAAAATGATAAATTAAATTATAAGAATGATAATAGATTCGAGAATCTGAAATAAAACGTTTTGTACAAGTGTTAAAAGAAATAATAATAATAGTAAAAAAATTAAATAAATAAATACAAAAAAGCGAATAAAATTTTAATAGAAGTGAATTGCACGGAACTGAAAGTACCAGTGTGTAACTTAGTGAAAATTAAAATAACTTAGGTCAAATTTGGTATAAACAGGCGTTAGGATTCAAGAAATTTTACCCAAAAATCATAAAAGTTACAATTAAAGGACATAGAAGGAATTTGTAAAAAGATTATGTATATATGTGTGCGCGCGCGCAAATGTGTGTGCGTGCGGGAAAGAATATAGAAAAACAAAAAACAAAACTTGATTTTTTTCAAAAGAGAATAAGAAGCATTCGGCTAAGTGAAGGGTGATTTCGCGTGCAAATGTGTGTGCGTGCGGGAAAGAATATAGAAAAACAAAAAACAAAACTTGATTTTTTTCAAAAGAGAATAAGAAGCATTCAGCTAAGTGAATGGTGAAATCAAAGCTAGGGAAAATTTCTCAATTTGAAAGTGTTAAAACTTTGATCATTGCTTGGTAAGGTTCTCTAACACTTTTAAATAAGATTCTTGAAGAATTCATGCTTTAAATTGATTGAACTTTGTGAAATTAAAATTAAGGTTCTTGATAAATTTTAGAGAAAGTTGAAATTGATTTTGAAATTATGTTAAGATTATTGAAGTGAGTAGAGAAAGTAAGAAATTCTGGTAATTGAAGCAAAGTTTTAGGTGATCTTAAAGAAGGAATTTTTGGGCAAATAATAATAATAATAATAAAATTTAATAATTTTGATAAGATGATGGGAATGTATAGACAAGAGATAAAATTAATGTTAAAAAGTGAATAAAACATGAAATTTTTTTTATTTTTTTAGTTTAAATTTCAGCCAAAAACAAATAAAATTAAAGAAATATTTTTTTTATTTGAATGGTGAAATGAATTTTGTTAGAATATGAGAATATGAAGAAAAATTACAAAATGAAGAAGGAAATTTTCATGTTTCTCTTTAAATCTAATTTGTTGGCAAATGAAAAGATAAGGGGAAGGATTTTATTTGTTGATTGTGTTAATATGTAAAGTAGAATAATGATATTAGTTAAAGTTTGATATGAATGGATAAATTACATGACACTAAGTTCAAGTTGAAGTTTCCTGCTGCGATGTTGGTCTGACAGTCTCTTCTGAATCGACAAGTATATCACATTATTTCTTTTCACATGTATAATATATATGGAAAATAGAATAATGATATTAGTTAAAGTTTGATATGAATGAATAAACTTGATTAAGAAATGAGAAAGAATATATATATACACACTTGATGATTAAGGAGTGAGAAAGAATATATATCCTTAACGTTCTTAGGTTGACCTTGAATTATTGACCCTTGAGCGTGTTTTGTTAAATATTATTTAAAAACAAATGCACGCATGATGGGTTATCCCAAGTGCGAGGTTGTAAAGTTAACCTGAGTTAACTTGCATTTTCATTCTAAGTTTTTTTTATTTAACTTTGGTATTTTTTGCCAATTGCTTCTTTTAAAAGTCTGATTATTTTCTTGATTTTTTTATGGGTTTTATTTTTCAATTTTATTGTTTTGCATGGAATAATTTGCCCTTAAACTTTGTTATTTTTTCAGGTTTTTTTCTATTTAATTATTACGGTGATAGGTTGGTAAAGTGCTTCTTTTGAAATTTTTTTTTATCCTTTTATGATAATGTGGATTGTGAGTTTATAAAATTAGATTAAGTTGACTTGAATTTATTCTTTTAGCATTATATTTTTAGATTGTTTTTCATCTTGGACATTAAGTTATTACATCATGAACTTTATGATTTTCTTTTTGTATATTGTTTCAGTTTTTTTTTATATCTTTTTATATCGTGAGTCATGCTTTGATAAATTTAATGGGTTATCATGCTTTGAATATTAATTTTTTACCCGGAGAAAATTTAGAAAGGCCGCAGCATACGGGTCACCTGTCTAGTTACAACTAAAACCTGACTGAAAAGTAAAAACAATAGAGAAGACTCTCTCGGCCAAATCTGGATGTTGCGGATTTTCCAGCATCTGATCTGCTGTGATGGACGCTGAACTGGTCGGTTGATCTTGCTGGTGGTGAAGAAGGGTCGTGGCTGTCTGTGATGAGACTGGTGGTTGAATGGGTATCTCTGGTTGAAGGGATAGATAGAGAAGGCTTCTTTCAAGTTGAAAGCTTGTAGCAGGGTGCTGTATAGCTCTGTATCCCAGCACTTTGTACCTTGCGGAATAACACCTGTAATTTATATTCATAACTGTGATTCCCATATCATTTGGAGGTACTGCTCGTCTTCTATGCAGTGTTTGAGGTAGCACTTGCAAATTGCTGCATAAAAGGCTTTACATCTTTGCAGTGGATTTGGAAATTCTCATTTTGTATGTCAGAATCATTGGTCATACTCGATCAAGTTTTTCAACTGTCTTAGATTGCCTCATGTTGTAATTTAATATAAGAGATTCTTCTTTCGATGGGATTTTGCTGCAAATCCCTCTACCAATGAACACGTGAAGAAGGAAGGATAGTCAGGAATGTGATCATTCCTTTGTCATGAGGGATGATGATGGTTATGTTTGTCGCATTTATGGAATTATTCATAGGAACATTTGTGGAATTATGTTTGTCGCATTTGACAGGATCTTATGCTCGTGAGCCTAAAAATATCCAAGACAGAGAGTCTGCTGATCTTACTCCATTTGGTGCTAAACTTCCTGGAAATAAGTTGATGGAGACTGAAATTTCTGCTCATCCGAAGCATAGGAAAAAATGAAAGCCCATCAAGTGGAGGTCTTGAAGTTTCTCTGCAGCAATCTGTTGGCTGATGATCCAGGGGGCTGCATTTTAGCCCATGCTCCAGGTTCAGGGAAGACATTCATGGTCATCAGCTTTATAAAAAGCTTCCTAGCCAAGAATATTGATGGCAGACCACTAGTCGTAATGCCTAAAGGAATCTTAGCTACCTGGAAGAAGGAATTTGCGACTGGCAGGTTGAGGATATCCCGTTAATTGATTTTTACTCATCAAAAGCAGATAAACGGTCTCAGCAACTGGATGTTTTGGAACAATGGGTAAAACAAAGGAGCATCTTGTTTTTAGGTTATAAGCAGTTCTCCGTCATAGTTTCTGACAATGTGAGCAACAAGGTGGCTGCTGACTGCAAAGATGTACTGATAAAGGTCCCCACCTTGCTTATTCTTGATGATGGTCATCTTCCAAGAAATGAGGAAATTGAGGTTCTTCAATGTCTTGTGCAAGTTCAAACCCCTCTGAAAGTGATACTTTCAGGAAAACTATACCAAAATCATGTCAAAGAGGTATTCAACATTCTGAACCTTGTTCGGCCGAAGTTTCTGAAGTTTAAAACTTGCCGAGAAATTGTTAATCGCATCATGAGCAGAGTGCAGATACCAAAAATGAGGAGTCATACTGGTACAGATTCAGCTTTCTTTGACTTGGTAGAGTACACACTACAGAATGATGAAGATCTCAGAACAAGAAAGGCTGCCATACAAAATCTCCGTGAGATAACCTGCAAAGTCCTCCATTTCTATAAAGGAGATTTCCTTGATGAGCTACCAGAGCTTGTTGATTTCACTGTTGTGCTAAATCTTAGTGCAAGACAAAACAATGAAGTTCTGAGGTTAAGGAAGTTGAGTAAATTCAAGCAAACTTCTGTAGGAAGTGCTCTGTATATGCACCCAAAGCTAAAATGCTTTTTAGAGAAATATCCAGCAAGTAGAGAAAGAGGTTTAGCTGGTGATGATGTAAAGATAGATACAGTTCTGGATGAGTTGGGCTTGGAGCAAAACCGAAGTTTTTTCTCAATTTACTGGGCCTCTGTGAGTCAACTGGTGAGAAGCTACTCGTTTTCAGTCAGTATATCGTGCCTCTGAGACTTTTGGAGAGATTGTCGGCAAAGATAAAGGGCTGGAGTCCTGGAAAAGAGCTCTTTATAATTACAGGTGACTCAAATGCGGAGAACAGGGAGAGGTGCATGGAGCGCTTTAATGGTTCCCCAGATGCCAAGGTCTTCTTTGGATCAATCAAAGCATGCGGAGAGGAATCTCCTTGGTTGGTGCATCACGAATTATAATATTAGATGTTCATCCCAACCCACCGGTAACCCGTCAGGCAATAGGGCATGCATTCCGACTAGGTCGGGAGAAGAAAGTTTATGCGTATAGATTGGTAGCTTCAGATTCACCTGAGGAGCAAGACCGCTTATCATGCTGCAAAAAGGAGTTGATTTCGTAAATGTGGTTTGATTGGAATGACTATTGTTGAGATCAAGAGTTTGAAGCAAAGACTGCCGATGTGAATGAGTATGACGATGTGTTCTTTGAGAGTCCAGGACTCAGGGAAGATTTGAAGGTTTTGTACAAAAGGTCAGTGTATTTATATTCTCTTCATCAAGATTCATCATATTATAACACTTCATTTTGTACCAATATTGATGCATGCAATAATAATTTCAGGTAAGTTCTTGGCGAAGGACGCAAAAACCACTGCAGCTCATTTTCCATCTCACACATTCAAGTTCCTTCCTTGAGAGTTCAATTACCAATCCTCATTCTACCTAGGAAACTAATGTGGAGAGTGGGAAACATGGCGAGTTGGTGGAAGACGCAGTAGATTTGATTACCATCAAGTCACCGTGGAATTTGATGTCCGAGGTGGAAATTATTTTTCTGACTGATTCTGGCCGGTCTTATTTTGTTCCAAGAAGCTGTAAAACAGTGCGGTAGAGCCAGGATCTTTAACATTGTATATTTTGCTCACTGAAACTTGTAGTGCCGCGGATAGTTACTTTCTCTTTGCTGTTGCTATACCAACCAAGTTTATGGGAACACCTGTTTTAAATAGAAAAAAGTAAAGAATATGTACTAGATTTTCACAAGGCCAGGTGATGAATTTGTTGCTTTATGAATATATTGCACTCGCAACGGCACCAAGGAAATGCAGGAATTTCCTTGATCAGCTTTGTTTGCGGATGCGTACCTGATAGTTTGAAGATGTTTCCAAACCATGGGACAATCTCAGAATTGTATTAAAGTTGTAGTTCGTTACCAAATTCAGAACAACCAGCCATTTCCTAACTCTTTATTTCAAACCAGAACTTTCTTTTCCAATACCAAATTTGCCACTAATTATACATTTTCCTTCCACATCAGACAAAAAAAATAAGCATCTTTACAATATGCTAACCTGCCAATCAATTCTTTTGATATGCTACAACAGCTCTGTTATACACAACCTTCCCTTTCACCATATGAAAGTGAGATGAATGCTCCTACTGGAACAAAGTCTGGCTGCTACTGTTTCAAAAGTGATATATTCACCCCATGTAAACCCTGAACCAATTATTTCAAGCTACGAAATCATGAAATACGTGGGAGGAACTGAACCTGTGCTGCCTGTTCCCAGGATTTAAGCACTCAAAATCTGTGGCCCCAGCCCCCACTGAAGATGCTGCATTGTAGATATCATCATCCCCTCTCATGGAAACAAAACCATGATGAGTTGTGCCTGACATTGGAAGGTTGCCACCCTCGCAGTGCTGCAAACCCAATGTAAGAGACACCCCACTTCCATTTCCAAACCTTCCCACCTCAGACATTTGGTACGCAGCGGCAGCAGCCGCCATAAACCTATCACCACCCCCCTCGGAGTGAGCCATAGCATCAGAGAAGAGACCGCAGTCATCCATACTAGGCCTTTGGTCCTCCCTCAGCTTTAGCAAGCCATACTCAGTAAAAGCCTCACCACGTGTGCCATTTTGGAAGTTGCTTCTTGTAGTTGATCCTGCCATTTCCATATCAGGAACGTGGTCAGATTTGGGATCCATCAACTGTCCTGCACTGCATCTTTCAGTGGCTGTGGAACTAGCACTTTGTTGGAATTCTTCCCCTCTGTCTTCAGAGGTTCCCATATCACCTTTTGTTGCTTTGGCTGCATTTTCAGAAGAAGAATTAGAGTCCATCTCTGCATCACCAAGCTCTTCTTTGTACATCTCTTCAACCATGGGCTTCCAGAGACGCACTCGAGCATTAATGAACCAGTTTGATACCTGAGCAAGGCAAATGAAGTGTCAAGAAACAGGTGGCACATATTGATCGAAGGCAAGTTGACCAGCAAGAGGTTTTGAATCGAAGTTTTAGTATATTCAACAACTCAATAACAGTTTCAGTAATTAACAACTAATTTAGAGATATAGCTCATACTGGAAAAAAAAGGTATAGAGAGGACTGGTTCCCCCAATGATTTTGTTGGCAACTCAAAATCTTCCCCACCAGTCTATTTCTTGAAGTCCCATTATATATGCAAAATTGGTCTATATCTTTAGAAGAAGACGTCAGCAAACAGTATAGTAACTTTTGAATCCAACAAAATGAGTATATGCTGTTTTTTCACTTAGTTCACCTTCACCATGCTTAACAAGGCCCACTCTCTCTCAACATCTCCCCATTTGCCACATCCATAGCCTTTAGGTTTCAGCAACATTTAAATTGCAGGACCCAAAACGCTGCCAAAAGGAGGTGTTCTATGTTGACTCTTGTTTGTTTTTATAGAGAGACTTGTGTATTTCATCTCTCTTATGATAAAGACTCTCAAGTCTGACTGAAGACTAATTTCTAGATGAAAAACAAGTTTTGGTTAGTTTTTACCTGACTTCTAGTCAAGCCTGTCTGCCTTGCCAGCATGATCTTATCAGAATCCTTTGGATAACTGGTGAGCAATAAAAAGACAATTAACTACGGTTGAAGTGGAAATGTTTTCCAAAAGAACAGAAAAAGGTATGAAACCGTGAAAAGAAGAGAAGACTATAGTTAGTGGATTTACGGGTGGAGAAAATGCTCAAACAGCCAAGCACGAAGAATTGAAACAGAGCTTTCAGGCAGACCCCTTTGTGGCCTCCACGCATGCTGTTGCATCATACCAAGTTGATGAAGAGCCCTCTGTTGTCTAAGGTGCTGGTCCACATACCGGAGTCGTGTAATTCCAACTCCTTTACTGTTTTCTGAAGTTTCTTGTTCCCCGAGGCTTTTACGGGTTGCATGAATTTGGCCAGTTATTGCATCACGCAAGCACCGAAAGTGACGGGAAATAGTCTGGAGGGCAAGCGCTGTGTATGGTTTAGCTGCTCCACATCCTGATATCACATCAAATGAGGACACCACAATTTGCATCTGATGATAATACTGTTTGTATCGTCTATCAACCTGTGACAACAGAATAATCGTCATCAGACCTCATAGAAAAGGAAGTTGGAGCAATAGTATGAATATAATCACAAGCAAGGTTTGTACAATAATCAGATAGACTGACAATGAAATCATTTACATGCATGTGGAACTGATCCCAATGCTGGAACTTGCAGCCTTGTGGTAGCAAGTCCAAGACTTTTACCATTACACTGAGAAGTGGCCCTATAAACGATATAACCTCTTCTATTGCACAACAAAAGACACACAAAAAGACTTGGTGAGGTAGTCTGTAAAACTACATTGAAGCTTGATATCTCCACAACTTTTTTAAGGTGATACTATGATTATATACAGTGCCGAAAGGCACAGCACAGAAGGTTGGGATCTCTACCAAATATGGTTCTTTTGAATGTTAACTAAAATCTGAAGAATAGCAGTCTTAGAACACATGCATCAATCCCAAATGTTCTTGGAAGATGAGGAAAATTTTATGTCAGGCACAACTGAATTGTAATGTTATTAAATATTATGAACAATAATCGCTACCATAAGAGAATTAATGCCCAAGGCTCTCCAGAAACTTCCATTATGAAGCTCAGTAAAAGCTCTTTACCAATTCTACTTAATGTGAGTATCTGCAAGAATAAAAAGCAAAAGTTGTAACACTATGATCTTCCTAAAACTGCCCATGGGACACCTTGATGATTATACTGTAGTATGAACAATGACATTCATTTACGCCTCTGGCTGGAACCCACAATTATCAAAGCAAAGATTGTCCCAGTGTGAAAGCTCATAACTATCAAACCAGAGTGTTATTGTACTATCATTCTTAAGAATCTCAGAGACATCTGCAGAATCATTGCTTCAGTTACTAGTAGTATCCCTTCTAGACATTAGCAAATAACAGGTTATATAGCCAAACAAGATCCTCAAGTTCTTTTATTTGAATCAGTACATTGCCTCCAAAACACAGAAAAATAGAAAAAGTCTGCACTCATCGAATTAACATAATGAAACTGTTCAAAGGACTTGTATCTCTGCTACCAGTATCATGCAACAGGTTGGCATAGGTAGATAGATGGTTTCGGAGAAAAATGAAAACAAGAATTTAACAAAAAAAAATTATAGTGATTAGTCAAGGTACTGGACAAGGAGAAGAAAGAAAATGATTCTTCAGGACGAGGCTCAGGGAAACAATAATGTTTGGTGTTACCTCGTCTAGCATGGATAAAAGCTTTGTCAACTTGTTCTGTAATTCTTGTCTTTCAGCATGTGAAAGCTCACTTGGCGAGTTGGTAGATTCTTGAACGTTTGAAGCACCATTCTTTGATCCACTATCACCATCCTTTGCACTGTTCAGTCCATGTTCACTTGTGGTCTGCTTTTTCTCTTTATCAGGTTGCTTTATCGCTTTTCGAACATTGACAACTTCATCCAGTAGTTGTTGTGCTGCCTTCAGGTACTTGGAATTGGGAATTGTTCTTGCAATGCTATTCATTCCATATGGAGATAAATCACCTTTATTCATATCGTGATTACCCCCAGAAAAACCAGGTGTCAAATAATCAATATTTCTTGACTGGTCATCCCTGGAAGAGCCATTCCTGCCACCACCATCACCTGTAATTGAAGAATTAGGACTCAAGAACGAAGTAAGGGCTGGATTGGTATTCCGGTAGGAAATCGAGGGCATTTGAATTCCAGATTGGATTTGGGTGCCAAGACTGAGAGATAAACCCTGGCCCTGCAAGCTCTGTGCCCCATGAAGAACGCTGGAAGCACCACTCACTGAATGCATGACTAGCATCTCATTTCTACCATCCCTCCACGCACCAAAACCATGCTCCCCTATTCGTGATCCACCCAGATTTGACAGGATTTCTTGTTGCTGTGGGGTTGAATCAGAATTCTCCACGGACTGAAATTCAATACAGTTGTTTTGCTGGTGAGAATTCCCAGCCAAATTGTCCGAGTATGATCCAGAATTCATGTACATCATCATATTGCCAGGAAGAACTGGCGCCTCTGGATATGAACCAGGCAGATATACCATTGCAGCACCATCTCTTTGATTATTTGAACTAGTATAATAGGTAGCCATATGTATTAGCCTTGAGACTTTCCTGCCTGGTTATGCAAGTTCAATCACATACCGCCCAGGGAACTGAAATGAACATAGAAAACGAGCTTCCATTACCATCAACTGTAATAAGTATACTTAATACCAGGAGGGTGCTTAACCACTCTTATCATTAGAGTTGGAATTCCAAATTCGCAATTTTGTGTTCACACGTAGATATTGCACCCACACTTAAGTATAAGCTCAAGACGAGAATAAAAAATTACAGGAGAAATTGACCAATACAGCAAGGGAAAGAAATAATCCACAGGAAGAATACACTTTAAGCTGAAATGAAATCCATAGTATTTCAGTATCATGAGCTAAAAGGGAAGCTTACAAGTTCTTGGCTACGATAATCAACAGTTAACACCACAGGTGGTTTGGACATAAAGAGCAAAAGAATCAAAAATCAAAAGATCCTTGTATGCAAAAAACCAAAACTTTTTAAGGGGTTTGACAGTTTCAAAGAGATAAAAAAAAGAAAATGGATGTAAACAATAGCAGTCAGTGAATTCTAGAACCGAAATGATTAAAAAAACCTCTTTGAATCGATCCAGTATAGACGTACTAAAGAAACAACAAAATTCATAACATAAATCCAAAAATTCCCCCAAAACAAAAAAATTTTGAATTTTTCAAAGTTAACAGACATTTAAAACCCAGGAGAATTATTTAAAAACAAAAGTTTTGATGCCCATCAAGCAAAAGAAAAGAGGAGAAAAAAGAACATGATCCTGAGCAGGAAGCAGGACAAGACCAATATATATCCAATTTTTTTAGGAAAAAAGGTCCGTAGATTATAATCATATAATCACCATCATCGTCTTCTCTATCTCCAGCAACAAAAGAGATAGCAGACAGAGACACACATGAAGGAGAAATAATAATAATAAAATACTAGTAAAGATTGAGAACAAAAAAATAATCCAAGAAACCAATCAAGCAATAAAAAATTACCTGGAAACCAGTAACACTTGTGGGTGTTTTAGGGAACAGAAAATCTCAAAGACAACTTGATCTGCTGATACACAAATCTGATGATCCCAATACAACAAAACAACAGCAGCACAACCCTTCACTTTTCATTACACAGACCTATGTATGTACGCATAATACATACAAATACACGCCGTGAGAAGAAAAGCTTCAATTTTTTTTTCTTTTTTTTTTCTTTGCCCTGAAAAAGAAAAGGAAAAGAAGGTGCTAATAATAATAATTGAAAGCAGGAACAGCAATGAATCTTCTCACTTTTTTCATCTTTTTTCTCTCATCATATATTCTCTCTATCCATCATTCCATTAAAACCCCACGTGAGCATCTCTCTCTTTCTCTCTCTCAAAAGAAATGATTTCTTGGTGTGTATCGTTTTGTTGTCTCTTGAAATAGTTCTCTCTTCGTGGAAAAAGCTTTGGCTTTTGGGGTTCTCTCTTTGCTTGATAATTCAGCTGTACAAGATGTAGTAGTAGTTGGTGCTTGACTTGTTCTTGTTGTGGCTGTTGTTGCTTCTAGTTCTAGTTCTTGTTTGTTGTTGTAAAATCTTGAGGGTTCTTAGTTTGGCTGTTGAAGACTGAGGAGTTTGGTTAAGGAGTTCAATCTCTAACTACCAGTTGGTAGACCTAAAACCCTCTCTTAAACCTCCTTAAAAAAACACCACAACCATTTCTTTCTCTTTCTAGCTACTCTCTCTCTCTAACAGCTTTCAAGCTGGCTGTCTTTCTCATCCTTGGCATGGAAGGTCTGGTTTTGCTGCAATATCCACCATATAAGCATATTCTATTCTTTTTTAATTGGTTTTTAATTTGACAACTTATTCTATTCTACATTGTTTATATTTATTTATTTATTTTAATTTGTGAGGAGCACCATTAGGTGCCTATATCACTATATTTGTCCTCTTGTTCTTACAAATGTTGAGGATTTTGTATTGGACCCTCTCTTTTTTCTTGTATTATACTTCTTCCCCTGCAGTCTGCGTTATTCTATGATCTGCCATGATAATGAAACTAGAATAAGAGAAACAACATTTGCTTGTGAATCCAACATTGCCATGTTTGTTGTTAACAATTACCAGCTAGCTCTTTCAATTTAAAGAGTTTTTGCAACCCCACTCTGTGATTGAGTGCTTGCATCTTTTTACCTCTCTAATGAAATGCTCGCCCCAGATGAGGAATGATGCAGTATTTTACATGGTATTTATCCTTGCTATAAGTATATTCTAGGGTAGGAGCAGGACGAAAAATAGTCCATCGTAGTACTTTTCTATCCTTCGATTATTTGTTATGTAATCACCATTATCGTTTTTATCACACGGATCATCAAACGAAAGGCAAAAGGGATTATCTCAAAATTCAGAAAGGATATGCTGATAAATTATATAAATGCATGTGTGTGCAAGCAAAAGCATTGTCTCTTGGGAACAGGCAACCAGGCATAGCTCTTTCATGCCAGGGCCTGAAGAGACCTGGTTCGTTTCTGTACGCAAGACAGCTACACATATTACTACTTGTAAAAGAGAAGAAACAGTCAGTTGTTTAAGAGCTTGGCGAGTTAACGGGTGAAGATATACTAATCAGCGTCAGTGTAGGGGGAAACAGCTTGATGTAATACTTGACAAATGATACCGGATCGATTCAACAATTGATCATTGAAATAAGATTAATCAAACATAAGTTTGGGACAGTATGGTGTTGCTGTCTTAATTGACAAAGAAAGATATTCCATATGTGATGCGGTCTGAGTGAATAGAATGTGCTCGAGATTGTGCTTTCATGGAAAAGTTCCAAAAATCCCTCTGATCTTTTCGTTTTCCTATCATCATAGGGTATTGACCGTTCCATGGTCGTAAAATCAAGGGTCATTTTCTCCTTGATGGTATAAAGTTGCAGAACTAAAAGAGACTCCTCCTCTTTGGCCAATGGACCCCTGCATTTATACAAATGTTAGGCAGTTTGGACGATGATGATGGGTCCAATGACTT
>Ga0325414_1002061_pt1 | contig 20046 bp, 8 predicted proteins | sample PopdelMetagenome_8_FD_206183 | JGI IMG/M metagenome (GOLD analysis project Ga0325414, IMG submission 206183) | Populus deltoides microbial communities from Bellville, Georgia, United States - Leaf-PdKOR-R3 | ecosystem: Host-associated > Plants > Phyllosphere > Phylloplane/Leaf | place: USA... | reverse complement strand
TGTCACAAAATGCACTGAAGCTGGCCAGACCTGATTCTGTATTCAAGATTGTCCATGATCTCCATGAGCTGGTTAGACAGAGAAATTTTGTCCCCCAGTATTCCTGTGCTACTTGACATTTTTCACCACCTATCAATTTTGATGAGTTCAGAGTGGTGTATAGTGGGTTAACCCAAGGCCTGTTGAGCCTCCAATTGAAACCAAAAAAGAAAAATAGATTTGCCTTTTCTACCTCATATCATTCGATGACATTGTATTGATTTCATGCCGCTTCCTGCCTTTTTTTCATGGTTGTTGAAATTGTGGTAGTAGTTGCTTTTCAAAGTATTTTTTATTTGGAAATATATTAAAATTATTTTTTTTTATTTTTTAAAAATTATTTTTGATATCAGTACATTAAAATAATCTGAAAACATCAAAAAATTATTAATTTTAAGCAAAGAAAAAAAAAATAAATTTAATTTTTTAAAAAAATACTTTTGAAACGCAAAAACAATCAATGATTTCCTTTTAATCTCATTCTTCCTTTCTTTCTGGTGAGATGCAGTGTGTTAATCATCACGAAATAGTCTCTTGATACAGTCAAATCTTACACTTGTGTTTCCTAGTGAAAATCATCATTTTAATTAGAGTTGAGCAAAAAAATCGATTAAATCGAGAAAATTGGAAAAAAATAACTGAAAAAAACGAATTGTGAAAAAAACCTGATTAAACCGATTAAAATTTTAAAAAAACCAACCGGTTTGATTCGGTTTTATAAGCCTGAAACCGAACAGAATCTAAACTGAAAAAATCGAGCCATACTGAACTCGGTCGGTTTGAGCCGGTTTCGGTTTTTTTTTTTAAATTTCTATTTGATTATTTATTTTAATAAAAATCAAATCGAACAAAAAATGATAACTCCTAATTTTATGTTTTTCAATAGAAAACGGGCACTAAGAAGATGGCATGAGGATTAAAAGGAAGAAAGGCAGCAAAAAAAAAACAATTATAAGAGGGTCAATTAGGCAGGGAAAAAGTATGCATAGGAGTCAAAATGACCAAAAACAAGTAGGGGGACCAATAGTGATTTTTGGCCTACCTGTGTACTTGGGCCAAGTATGATATGATGGGGCCGAGGGAAATCTAAAAGCCCATAAAAGATCTATAAAAACCCTCAACACCACGGTGTTCCTCACCGTCTCTCAAAAACCCTAGATGACTGCATAGCCGCTTTATTGCATTTTACATCTTGCGTCTCTTATGTTTCTTCTTTCTTTAGGGCCGTGATGAAGAGTGCTACATAATTCTGACACCTCTTGTATGAGAGGAGCTTTTCGGAGCTCTTCTTTGAGCACATACAGCAACTCTCTGAGCCATCTTTTTAATATTTTTATTTTCTTTTGGGATTCTTGACGTTTTAGCAAGAAACTACGAAAGATATCTTCTCTCTGTAGTGATCCCAGATTTCTCTTATCTTGAAAGAAGATTTAAAATTAATAGCTTTATGCCTGATATAATTTGGTTTTGATATATTTCACTGGCAAAGCATGAAAAAATTGTTTTAATATGGATCATAACAGCTGTGATGTGTCCTTGACATGAGCTGAACCACTGGTTCAATGCATTTTTTTCCCAGAAACTTTCCGTTTGCTGTTGCAAGCTAGCAGGAAAGCCATCTTTAAACAGTTCCTGCCCTCCTGCATTTCTCCATGAACCATTTCTTTAAATCTCTGTTTTTGAGACAGGAAAGCCAAAACATGATGCCAGACCCTGCTCATTGTGAACAAATGGATACCTGGAACTTACCTTTAAGATAAGAAACTGTGTCCATTGGATTTCCACCAGAAAATCCTGGACCTGAACAGATGGTGGCCGGTTTTGGCCGGTTTTAACCCTTTCTCCTCTGCTCTTTTCCAGGCGGCTGTCTCTGCCCTTGGCTTTCCCAAGGCATCCCAGCATATTCCAAGGCTCATCCACTACATTTGGTTTTTTTACACCAGTAAATTTAACGAAGTAACCATCTAAGATCCCTTTGATGCGGTTAGAATAAAAGGTATTTTTTTGACAAAAAAAAGGAGGAGGCACAGCATTATGCAAAAACTAAAAAATTGATGTATTTGTTTAATAAAATAAATAAAAAATTACATGAGTTAATAGATTAATATTAATTATATGATAGGGGAGATTTTTAATTTTTGATTTTTTGATTTAATTATATGGCAATGAAAGAAATATATCGATATTTGATTGTCAAATAAAAGATATATAAAATATTAATTTGTTGTTTCGATGATTTGACATCCTTATATAAAAATTATCGAAAAGCTATTAAAAAAACATAATATTACATATTTTTCTGAAGGTTTTAACATTTTGACAGTCTCTACAAATTTCAGTGTCGATATATCTCATCAAATGAAACTTAACAAATGAAGAACTTTCAAGGATGCGAAGTAACTGAAACTGTGTCCCAAAGGAGAAAACTGATCCCTGTAAGCACGAATACAGAATCCACAAAGTATTGCCATGGCATCTGAAACTCGTGTGGTAAAATCCCAAGGGACTTGACAGTATGCGAATGGAGTCCCTTTGATTTTCTTTCCCAGTGAACCTCATGAGCTGCCGGTCTGCTCAAGAACTGGATGCGTTTGTGTTCAAAAATCACCATTTGTCAGAAGTTTCTGACTCTAAGAAACTGAAAACATCAATATTGTTCATGTTATCCGTATGAATCCTCTGACATCGTCGCACAGCGAAAAGTCCTGTTCTAATTCTGAAATCTTGACAGCATCCTCACCCCAGTCAGTATCAAACTCGAAAAAGCAATATTGAGGCGATGATAAGAGCACATACTCTTACAAATTAGCTTTCCTGGACACAGGTTTTTACAGGTTTTATTATAGCACAAGTTTCGGATAAATTCTCTGTAAAGAGGGAGTTAATTTAGCAGAGGCTTGTAAACAAAGAGGAATTATACACACACTTCGGGAAGAAACAGCTCTCTCCCATCTGTTGTATCATGAACAAAAAGAAGCAGCCGCTTCTTGCCCTGCATCTGCCATGCTAGTCTGTCAAATGTATTTACTGGTGCAGTCATCCTTCATCCATGGAAGTAGAGTTTCTCATTTGAAATTCGAATAAGTTGCTAAGACCTATGCTATAATGATACCATTATCTCACAGAGGTTAAGCTCTAGTCAGCTTATAAGCTTCATCTGCCATCTCTCTTTGAAAGGCATTTTTATGATAAAATCTACTGCAATGCCATGAGCCTGAACGCAGGACAATATCTTTAGTCATGTGACGGATTTGAGCTAATATCATTAGTTTCTACCACCAGATAAGTAATCAACCTTGCCCTTTTACAGACTTTGACACTTTTTTTTCCTTTTCTTCCCGTGTCCTGGCTGAAAACAAACAATTTTAACGAAGCATGTTTTTTTTATTTTTATTTTTTATAAATCTACTATTTTTTCTTAAACCTATATTTTTTTAACAACTACTACAACATCAATCACACCAAGATTATGCTTGGTTGAGCTACTTCCAGCTTCCTATCTGAACTTTAAAAGCTCGACCTGTTCATGTGGACTGTCTTAATGCATCAATCAATCAACTTACTAATCAAATTATTTTAATCGATATATGAAGATTGTAGAGTCTATTGTTAAATTAATCTAAGCATCAATTAATCATGTTTTAATCTTAATTTATTTTAATCAAATTATCTTACTTCCTAGCATTACCAAGAGGCTATGGCCATGGAACCAAAGTCTCATTTATTTCCTTTGCCCCCCCTTGCATGGGGGAAGGAATGACCGCACCAGACACTGAAGATACCTTCACAAATTCATATCAGGCAAATATTAGGTTTCAGCCATTGATAAAAAGGTCATAAAAGAGGGTGTACTTTATTTTTTATCATATAGATTCATCAATGTTTTACTTCTACCCCTATAGTTTTAAAATTCCCACTATCATCTTCTATTTTTATGACCTATTTTTTTTTTTAAAAAAAAACAATTGCTTTTGAGATTCTCTATATTTTCAGGTGTTTTTGTGAGATAAGATAGCATTTATAGATACAAGCAAGCTTTTTTTTAGTCATCAAATAGTAAAAAAATAAAAATAAAAATAAAATAACTTTAAGGGATTGGCCATGAAGATTTGCTATTTCTCTTGATTTTTTTTTTAATTCTAATATCATCTTATCCGGTAGGATTTATTCTCTTGATGTAGGGCTATATCTTTAAAATCATTTATGATTGATATTTAATTTTAATCGATAGAACTTGGTCTAAAAATACCATTTAGTTAGTGTTTTAGAATTATAATAATTGTTGTTTTTTATCTGAAAATGTATTAAAATATTATTATTTTTTAATTTTTAAAATTTTTGACATCAGGTTATTAAAACTATTTAAAATTATAAAAAAAATTAAAAATTTTAAAAGCACTTTCTAAACGTAAAAATAAACACCCTCTACTTTCACGAAGCAAAAAGATAGCAAAGGAAAATTGATAACGGGTATGATTGAAAAATCATAAATTATTGAAATACAAGTGGAGTATTAATGAAACTACAAGGCGGGGATTATAGTTCATCAGAAAAAACAAACACATACGACAGAACAAAAAACCGAACCGTTTTTTGTTATTTTAAGAGACTTCCGTTTACAAACCCCTTCTTCTCTTCCTTGTAAGCTCCAAAATATCAGAAGATCACACAAAAAAACAGTCAAATCTGACTGAATTTGCAAAACCAATCGAATGGACAAAGGGAAAGCAGTGATGGGATCAGGGAGAAGATGGGCCGTTGATTTCACTGACAATTCAACCACTCCTTCCTCTCGTGATATCCCTGATCCTCCTGGCTTCTATCGCACCTCTCAAGAGCAGGTACAGTTCCCATAATCCCCTTCTCTCTCTGTTGATTTGATTTGATTAATTTTTTTGTTTTTGTGGGTTTTTGATTGTGATATGTTTTGCAGGATGATTCGGCCGTCACCAAGCAAAAAAAGGATGCTGAAGCTACTTGGAAATCTCAGGTTTCTTTTCTTTTTTCTTTTTGTTTTTTGGTTAAAATTTTTGTTTTTTTTTAATAAAAAAATCTGGGGTTTTGTTGTTGATTGAAAAAAAAATGTGGGTTTTTGTTGTTGATGTATTGTTTTGTAGGAATTAATTTATATGCGTAGAAATAAGAGGAATTTCGCGATTTATGAGTACTACATTTAGTAGCTTCAGAGATGCATGGGACTGTAAAGAAAGTTGATATTCTATATGTAGAGGGTCTTAACAAGTTCAAGTTTTTATCTTTAATGGGTAGTGTGTAAAAGGGTAGAATATAAAAGGGAGTTACTGCGAGGATTATTTTGTGTAGTTTTTTTGAAAAATAGCTTAGCAGCCAAAAATATTTGGCAAAATAGCACAGTTTGATGAATGAAGATTTCATTTACCTTAGCAGGTTGCTCAAGCCTGCTACAAAGCAATTACTATACAAACTGAAGAATCAAATAACTATTGCAAACTCCAGTCAATTACAAATAGCAATATACTTTGAATTGTCCAGTGCCTTCTGCAATGGCAACGTCTTATATAGCGTCAACTGGACAAAATTCTTAACCATCTCTTTGAGAGATTCGACAGAGAAGTTGTTTGGCACACTGAAAAAAACCCTTCACCAATCACAATTATGGGGTCTTCAATGATACTGTTTTGAATCTTGAAACAAGTAATAAACCTTAGATTTCAGTTTTGGCTGCTCATAGAAAATTGACATGGCCAAAGGACGCATATGCCTTTTTTCCTGCAAGCTGTTAAGTACAGCTCTGTGCTGTTCATTGATCATAAATTACTTTGATTTACATGTTTCTGAATTATTATTTTCTTTTAAGTTTTTAAATGCATGTATTGTTAAAACATCTTCTTTGATATGTAAACAGAAAGCTTGGGAAGTGGCACAAGCCCCCTTCAAGAACTTGCTAATGATGGGTTTCATGATGTGGATGGCTGGAAATACAGTGCATCTATTTAGCATTGGGATTACTTTTTCTGCTCTTTGGCAGCCCATAGGTGCTCTTCAAGGAGTTGGGAAAGGTAAGCTGGCCGGAGTCCTATTTTTTACTGCTCTTTTTCATGTTTCTCTATTCTGTTTCTTGTTTCTATTTGTCTGGAATTATAATCTAGGAAAAGGGGGGGACAACCCACATTGTCTGCCATCAAGTTTTTCATGCATTCATGGTTCTTCTGCCAAACCTTTATGGGTATAAGGCAATACAAAATTAAGCAGGCACTCTTTATGTTCTAAAAATCTTTGAATTCTACTGTAGGTTTTAGGAAGAAATCAAGCTGCTTCTATTACTCTCTTTTTCTGTGTATCTGGGAACTTCTCTAACAATACAAGATGTCTTTCAAAATTCAAACCAGTACCCTGTCCTCCCTCCAATATGATATTATTTGCTACTATTCAGCTCCTATAAAGAATATATTGTAGAGGGATTGTATCAATGTTCATCAACTGCTTAATCTGTACATGAGAATCAGATCATTTTGTGAGCAATCTAACTAGACCCCTCTTTTTCACTCGATAATTTCCCTGAACTTAACCTTCAGAGTTTTTGTTTTTAACTATCTTTATTCTGTTTATTTTCTAATATGTGGCCTTTTCTTTTTGGCTCTTTCCATATTGACCTCATTTTATTCACTAACTTTCCTTGTCAAAATTTGTACCTGCATCTGCCATGCTTTTAGAGTGGTTTGGGATTAGATAGGTTCCCATAATAGCTGGCATTTGCATCTTTATGTCCTGAAGCTCGTTAATCTGATCATCAATCCCTTCTGATTTGCTTGCAGTTTTTGAGCCATACAAAGACAGTAAAGTGGATCTTCTTGCACCTAAGTTAGTCTTTATTGCCCTAAATTTGGGTGGTTTGGCATTGGGTATTTGGAAGGTAAGATGCATTTTCTGCTTCCTTCTTGCATGGGTTACAGTTTGAGAAAGAAAAGGAAAAACAGAAAATTCAAAGCAAGTATATCCAACAATTTGTTTTCATGTTCAATTTTTATATTTATTTTTGCAGCTTAACACATTGGGACTTCTTCCTACACATGTATCAGACTGGGTTTCATCCCTACCCCCTGCTAAGGTTCATTTCTTCTTCCCAATTTCAAGTTGCAATTAAGCATTAAAAAGAAAGGAGTAGAAAAGACAGAACTAACAAGTCATCCTCCTTTTGTGTGCTGCAATTCGTTTGCATGTTCTTATATTGTGTGGTAAATGACTTCTGGTTGGAGTAGAAGGTTTTTCTACATTTAAGACTGAGGGCTTTTTAAAAGGTTTTGCCACTTGGACTATATGGCTCCAGTGTGTTTATTTATAGTAAAAGATTTGTTATTTTTGCAAGGACGTGGATACTGCAAAATGTGTTGCCTATTATTGCTATCCATCTCCTTTCACTGGATTGTGCCACTATTCTTTCTTTAAATGCTTGAGGCATTGACTTGAATCAGTGGTTATTTTTACATTCTACAAGAAAAGAAATACAGAATTGAGCCAATTATGAAGCCTGTTAGAGTAAATTAAGAAAACCAAGGAGAAAAGAGATTGCTCGGCTTCTACTCAAGCTCTGTAGATGGGTCCTAAGAGTTCCAGCCAAGCTCATGCTTTGTATTTTTGTTTTTATATGCAATCTCTACCATAGACTGCCACAACTGGCCGCTGGATATAACCTCCAGTCATTATCCCAAGGACACCAATGATCTGTGATTCTGTCTGGCCATATCTTGACTATTGCTATGCTGTGCTCTTTCGTTCTGCAAACTGGGGGTTTGTAGTTCATTCAAAGATCCTCACATGTTGAAGAGATGCTACAATTGCCTTTAAATGATTGCACGTTGCCTCATCAAAGATCCAGCAATTTAGTTAAAAACTGTTTTATGTCGTCAAATTTGGAAGCACAAATGTTTTTGAAGTCTCTCCTCTAGGACTAGGAACCTTACTAACACTCGTGTACTTTCTTGTTTAATTTCCAGGAGGTTGAATATTCAGGTGGTGGTTTTCCTCTGCGCTGATGCGCTTCTTTTATATCATCATTCACCATCTGGTGGGGAAAAAGAAGTTGCCATGGCAGGACCAGATTTGGATCTATTCTTGGCTAGTGGCTTGTTATTCATGGGTGTGGTCACCATGACAATGTACCGTTTAGGCTGTTTTAAATTTCTTAAACCAATCAGACATTAACAGGCTTGGGTTTGTAGCTATGGCATGAAGTAGATCATTGTTGAATTTGAGGTAATAAACTAATAGTCCTTCTTGTACCTGTGTTAAATTTTGTCCATCTTGGAAAATTAATGACATTCCCAAATTTCCTGCCATGGTGTGTTCGAAAGTTTTCAGTCTTCCACAGAGAGAAGAAATATTTTGCACGAGAAATGGAGAAGCAGATTTTGACTCTGAGTACCAGGATGACGGCATGTTGTTCATTAGCTCACAATCACGGTCACGTATATGCTAGTATTGGCATTTTTTTTTTGTTTAATATTATTGTGATTGATTTTTGAAGTATTTTTTGTTTAAAAATTTATTCAAATAATATTTATTTTTATTTTTTAAAATTTATTTTCGATAGTAACATCTCAAAATAATAAAAGAATTAAAGCAAATAAAAAATTAAGTGTTTTTTAAATCACTTTACTTGAAAAATCTATTAATCTGTTGTTGTTTTTTAGTGTTGTTTAATTATTTTGTTGTATTAAAATTAAAAATAAAAATATTTTAAAAAATATTATTTTAATATATTTTTAATTAAATAATATTATTAAAAAAATATTAAGCATTATAACAGTAAACACAGTTTATTTTTCATAATATATAACATAATTTATTTTTAAAGAAACTTTGCAATAATCATTTGTATGGGATGTAGAATTATAATAAAAATTACTTTTTAAAATATTTTTTATTTAAAAATATATTAAAATAATATTATTTTATTTTTATTATACAAACACATCAACACAATTTAAAAATAAAAATTAAAAAAATTAACTTGCCAGCACAAACAATCACTACGGCAGTATAGGAAATGAATCTAATTATTACCCAGATTGAAATCGAATAGATCCAATTTATTTGTATAGGCTGAAATAATTAAAGAACCATCAATTATAACTTACCACATTAGTTAAGAAGTGGTTAAAGAGAAAGACATTAGTTAAGAAGCAAACCTCTTGTTCAACTCAAAGTCTCTCACTGTTTGCATACTTGTTAAACAATCCGAAAAATTAGAGTCTCTAGATTCTTAATTGAATAAAAAAAGAAAGATGATGATCTCATATAACTTGATTAATGGAGTATTTAATAATTCATATGGATTAACTAGACTTAATTGGATAAACATAAAGAAAACCCCATGTCTCATGAATTTAAAACTATATCTTGTCTAGATCATGATTTCAAAAATATATTATAACTTCACTCACTCACTCTGCTCACTCATCGGACTCCTTTCCTATTCAACATCCAAGTTGGGTCTATGACGTCCAAACATTAACATGCGGTTAAAAACTAACCGCAGATAGATAAACAGGTCAACAACAACTCTCTTGCTCTCTCTCTATCTTGTCATCTACCAAAACGCACCAATGGATTTCACAGCAGATCAACTTCTTCAGTACAATGGTACAAACCCTTCAAACCCCATATATGTAGCACTCAAAGGAAGAGTCTTTGATGTCACAACGGGCAAAAGCTTCTATGGACCAGGTGGTTCTTATGCAATGTTTGCAGGCAAGGATGCAAGCAGGGCTTTAGCTAAAATGAGCAAAAATGATGAAGATATCTCTTCTTCATTACATGGACTTACTGAGAAGGAGATTGGTGTGCTTGATGATTGGGAAAAGAAGTTTGAGGCTAAGTACCCTGTTGTTGGTCGTGTTGTGTCTTAGAAAGTTCGGAGCAGTGTGGTCAATTTGTGTTTTCCAATAATGGGTTTATATGATTTTTGTAAAAGATTGTGACTTTTGATGTTCTTGTTGGGTTTGGATAGTGAAGGCTCTGTGTGTGTAACGTCTATAATTTGGGGGTTAATGAATAAATCTGGGTTGTGTGAAGTTGAGTTTTTTCTGTTTGTTTAATGCTTTACTCAGAAATTATGTTATTTTAGTACTATTAGTCGTGCTGTTCTAGGGGATAATGGCTGGTTTGCTTTGTTGGCTTTTGATAGTTTGGCTGTTTTTTTTCTTTACTGCTTGCAATACCTTTTGGTCTTTGCAACTTGATTTTATTCGTTTTGTGGGGATTGTTTTGTCTGTTCCCTGGTGTATGCTTTTGTTGATTAATTGCAATCCTTGCTTTACTTGTTATGGACAATTAATGGAGTGGAAAGAACAATTTTGAGGTGTTGCAGACGTGGTTGTTTGATGGTGGGAAAGAATGCTAGTACGTCGCTGCTGAAAGAACAGGTGTGTGCTTTGAATAGGACAATATTTCACTGGTGGATCTATTAGGAAGTGCAACTTTTGAGTATTGTCCAGTTTCAGCAATGGTTTAGTTCATGTTGTTCAACTAGGAAGTTCTTATTAAGTTTTAGTTGTGTTGTAAAAGCGTTTTGTATTGTTCCATAATAGCCTGATGGTGGATATCATTGACTAGATATGAATGAACCTACACACTTGAAAATAGATTTCCCCAATATCTGTAAGGAAAAGGTTGCGAACATGGGGACAGGGTTTATAAATATTTGTATATTGAAAAGTGGGTGATACTTCACAAGAATTGACTCGTGGGAAGTTTCCAATTGATTTGTTGATGTGCTATGGCTGTTTTCTACTTGATTTGTTTGAAGCCTTTTTAGTATGAAAGAACCATTCATAAGGAACATTCGTATCAGTTGCCTGGAGAAAGTTGAGTGTGTGGTGTTGCTATTTACAAATGGCAACAATTTATGCATGCTGTTATGTGTGATATTTGAGAACTCGTGCCTTCTTGAATGCGCATGCCATGTCTTTTGAGTTTATGTTTTAAGTAGCAGCAGAAGTAGGGACTATTAATTAGTGCTGAAGTGATCTGAATGTGACTTGGAACTCAGAAGCAGACTCATTTATCAAGTGATTTAGCATATGGGAGCTGGGAATCTAAGGATGAAGATGTATCTCCTACTCTTGAAGGCTTTAATGACTAGGAGAATGCCACGTACCCTGTTGTTGGATGTCTTATTTCTTGAGTTCCTAGCATTTATTTGCTTCTACTCGTATGCATCTCATTATGGTGACTGGTACTTTTTGCTGTTTTGTCGGTTCAGGCGAGGATGGTTGTGTCAATGCTAATAATCCATGGAAGGATGGATGGATGAATATGGTGACTTAACTATTAGCTTATCCTCCTCCGTTTTAATGAATCAAAACTTTTTTAAGTGTAGTTGAAATTAGTTTTCCCCAATCTCTGTAGAGAAGAAAAAGACAGCAAACCAAGATGCACGGAGATGGAGTATATAGATATTGTTGATGTTCTGTGGCTGTTTTAAACTTCATTTGTAACCCTTTTTAAGATGAAAGACCATTGATAAGGATCATTCTTGTTAGTTTCTCAGAGAAAGTTCTGGCACTTAGATTTTTAGTGTGTGCGCTCCTATTTTCACTAGAAACAATTTAGCCTTCTCGAGTTAATAAACTAGCACGTGAGAACTTGGATTCTAAGGCCCTACTCCTGAAGGCTTTAATGACTGGGAGAAGGCCAAGCATCATGTTGTTGGATGCCTTATTTCTTAAGTTCCTAGCATCTTTTTGTTTCTACGTGCATGCGTCTCATTATGTTGACTGGTAAGTTTTGCTATTTTCATTGGTTTAGGCAAGGAGGGTTATGTCTATGCTAATAATCCATGAATGAATCGATGGATGGATGATGAATAACTTGCTCAGGATTTGTTGGCTGCTTCAAATTCAGGGTAATTTCTTTGTACTTTGGTTTTGTACTCTTGAGTAGTTGATATATCTCAAGATTTGTTGGCTGCTTTGGATCTGGAGTACTCTCTTGATGTTTTCGATCTTTTACTTTGAGTTGCCGGCGTGCCCTTGTACCTCCAACTTGGGTTTACTGTGAGAATTGCTTATTTCTTGGCATCTCTAGCTTTGCTTTTTTGCTGGTACCTTGTTATGTGGGTAGATGAACACTAGGGTTTCCTAACATTGGCAGTTTTAGGGCCCATGTTTCTTAATGAATCAAAGATGGTTGACTGAAACAGATTATGCTGTGTTGTTTTCTACAGTTTCTTGATGAATATGATCTACAGATCAACTCCATGATAGTTTTCCATGCTTGCATAGAACTGGGGCACATCACTTTCTTAAGAGGTACTGCGTAGAAGACTAAACTCTAAAATCATTGTGCGCCAGATTAGTTCAGTACATGGAAAGAATCATTTCCCCCCCAAACATGTAAAATTCCCTTCAAAATGGGATTTGAACCTGAGACCATCATGTTGAGAGCAGAAGTGCTGCTCACAACAGATTTATTAGTCAGATCTTGCTATTGCATGCTGCATTGACCCCTGACATGATAAACCTTTGTAACCATTGATCAGGGAAATGATAAGACCCTCTTCAAATTCTTCATTCGAGATTCTCGAGTAGATTCTAAAGAGACTACTAAATTTCCAGGCAGAAATGAAGGGAAAAGGACGTGAAAAAGGGAAACAATGGACAAATCCCGTTAACAGGCCAGCGTTCGGATCATTGTCTAGACCCTCATAGAGTAAGAGTATAAGTAATTATGTTTTTGGTAGCGTTCAGACCAAGAAGTCGATATGTCCGAGTGGTTAAGGAGATAGACTTGAAATCTATTGGGCTACGCCCGCGCAGGTTCGAACCCTGCTGTCGACGTTTTTTTTTTTCCCTTCATGCCCTCGCAGCATATACAACCTGACACTGTAGACGCATTGTCCTTATCGTAAATTAGCCCGTAGCCTCAAAAGCTGCATGCCCTGGCAGCATAACAACAGTCCAAGACATATATAAAAAAAAATATGTTATTTTTAATATTTTTATAACCCAAACGCATTTTCAAAAGTACTTTGGTAACGGAAAACAAAACTACCCTCTAACAGAGTTACCAAACGGGGTTAAAAGGAAATGAGAAGCAAAGAGGAGATATATATATATAAATATATCTTAATGAAGAGAAACCAAAACAGTCGATATGTCCGAGTGGTTAAGGAGACAGACTTGAAATCTGTTGGGCTTCGCCCGCGCAGGTTCGAACCCTGCTGTCGACGCTTTTCTATCTTTTGACTTCTAGATTAAATTGTATTTTTATTTGGTCCTTGAAGTTTTCAGATTTTATTAATGTGGTACCTGTACTTTTTAATCTTGCATGGATCCTCCATTAAGGTTTCTCCATTCAACTTCTTTCCAACTTACGATTAGCTGACGGAATTGGATGGGTAAGAAACTATTTTAAGAAATTTTCTTGAGTGAAGACTTAATGGTACCATAATAGTAATTGGTATTGAAGTTTTGAATTATTCAAATTTTTATTTGAATCATGTATTTTAAGATGTTTGAATTATGTATAAATTTTTATTTAAAGCATAAATTTTTTTTAAATGTATATTAAAATTCTTTATGATTTTATGATTTGTTTTTACAACACGAGTTTATTTTGTATTTTTTATGCCGTGTTAAAATCATAATTTTAACAACCTTGATGAAGAGAATGAATCAAGAGTAAAGGGATCACATATACCATCAATTTTGTTTTACTTATTCTTCCCATTAATGTAACATAAGCGTTCGTAATGTATAAATGGCTGCTCTTAAATTTTGTCATACACGGCTCGAATTAACTTCTTTTTTTTTTTTTTTACAGGAGATAGTTTATATCAATTTTCATCAGATCATCTAGTTAGATTAATAGAGTTTTATTGGATTAATATTTAATTTAATTTAATTAAAAATATTAGCATAATCAAACTTTTAATCCTAAATTTTTTAGATCAATTCACTAAGCCGTGCATGATTTAACACAACTTTTCAAAATTTAAACATTGTAAAATAAAAGCAAATGAAAATATTTTTCGTCAGAGTAATTAAGATTTAACTCCAACATCACTATAAGAATGTAATCTTCTCATGAATCTCCAAAGTATTCTACTTCCGACTAAACCAAAAAAAAAAAAAAAAGAACTTAGATCTTGATGCCAGCCAGATAAACCAGAGAGAACTGTGCTCTGAATCAATAATTGCTGGAGGTGTTAGGTTGTCCAAGCTCAGTCCCGTGGAATGCCCTAACTGTAACAGGCCATTATCCTCTCACTTTCAAAAGAAACTTCCACTGAGCACCAACACCTTCTTCCGTATTCAGATATCCCATTCCATACCTTTCTCTGTAGAAAACCCAAATCATCCATGGAAGCAGCCATGGACGAGTGGTGGCTGCTACATCATTGACCCGGTCTCTATATTGTTTTTTCTGCCTGCTAAATTATTGACCCTGTCTCTTTTTAGTATTGTGTTAATGGATATTTTTTAAAATATATTTTATTTAGAAATATATTAAAATAATATTTATTTATTTATTTTAATATTAATACATCAAACAATTCCAAATAAATAAATTTTTGCCAAGGATTCGGACCCCGTTCCCGGACGGTATCTTCGTCAACAAAATGGACGGTTCAGATTCCCGTAAAGGAGTGAACACAGTCTTTTCATTTGTATAGAAAGTAGAAACCGAAGGTCTGTCTACTCATCAGAAACAAAATAGAATCTCTTCTCTTCAAGTCATTCCCTAAAGGTCCACCAAGCTTTCCTTTTTTTCTTCTTCATCATCATCATCTCTCTTTCGTCAAATCTAGAAAATCCCATCAAAATAACAAACTTGCAAATCTAATCTTAGATCTTTCCTCTCCTTTATTATATCTTCTGGGTAGTTCTATTTAAAGATTGAGTCTTTTTGTAACCGAAACATCAAAGTTACTGTTTTTTTTATTGATTTTGTCATTTTGATCTAATAAGTCCTTGTTGTTTGGTAAAAGATCAAAACTTTACCTTAATTATTTTCATGGCTACAAGGAACTCTGTTTTTGCAAATCCAAAACCCTGTGAACATCTTGCAGATTATAAACTGAGGCATGGCTTGAGTGGATACAAATCCATTCAAAAGTGGCTCAAAGCAAGTCCATATGGAAAGACAAGCATTAAAATGTGTGAAACAAAGATGCCCACATGCCGTTTTTGTAGTGGGTTTCATCAAGGTAGACTGTTTCTGTGTTTGATTTGTTCTTCAATGTCTTGTTCGGACCACACCCTTTTGCACACTCAATCTGAGAATGGTCATGATATAGCTGTTGATATTGAAAGATCGGAACTTTATTGTTGTTTATGTAGTGATCAGGTCTATGATCCTGATTTTGATAAGGTTGTCGTGTCTAAAAATATTATGGATATGCCAAGTAAGACACATGATAGTGTTGTTGATGATTTGATGAGGAGATCAAGCAAGAGGAGGAGGTTGAATCCAGTGGTGGATTTGGATTTGAAAAGGTCCAAACTTCTGGTTTCAATGATGGATCGAAGGGCGAAATCGTGCTATCCGTTGGGATTGAGAGGACTGAACAATTTGGGGAGTACTTGTTTCATGAACTCTGTGTTGCAAGCATTGCTACATGCACCACCATTCAGGAATTACTTCTTGAGTGAGAGACACGACCCCGAAACTTGTAAGAAAAGATCATCAGATCAATTGTGTTTGGCTTGTGATTTTGGTGTTATTTTCTCAGCTGTGTACTCAGGGGATCGGACTCCTTATAGTCCAGCTCAGTTCCTTTACAGGTCTGACATTGTTATATGTATGCACCCTTTAGTTTCAGTGTGTTTTGATAGCAAATCAATTCTCATTATCATGATTTTGTTGGTTGATTCATGCCAAATTGTCTACCATATCTGTTTTAGACCGTTGACAGGCAACGTAATCTTTCTGATTTTCTTTCTCTTACAAATTTTAGTACATTCACATAGCTTGTTTATTAGATTCATTTTTCCCTCCAATGTTAAAATAGACTGGATCCCGCCGCTAGCAGAGTCTTCAGGAATTTTAAGCAAATTTTCTTCTCTTCTCTTAGATCTCTGATTGAAATCTCATTATCTTGTGCTGGAATTGGTTGTGCCTTGGGTGTATCACTGATTGTAATCGGAAGTCTTCTGTGATGGTGTAGTGGCTGAGCTGTTTGTTGTTCGGATTTTGATATTGATTTGAATGTGGTTTAGATCCTTTCATAGGCCTTCCATTTAATCTCCCAGCAGATGTTTGGAGATGACTTATGCTTTAGTAATGAAGTTTTGTTTCTATATGAAGTTGGTGGCAGCATTCAGCAAATCTAGCTAGTTACGAGCAGCAGGATGCTCATGAATTCTTCATTTCAGTGTTAGATGGAATCCATGAGAGAGAGGGAAAGGAGAGGAATTCAAATAAAGGTAATGCCTCTAGGTTCTGGGATATGGTGTACTTTCTACTTTGTGTTGTGTTCTGTTTATCAGATGATGGTGTTTAGAGATGATATATGGTTTCTTGTCTCTTGTTTATCAGCTAACACCTAGAAAATGATTCCTAGATGCATTAGAGTATATTTGGGATTTCTACCAAGTAGTTTTCCTTTGTAAGATAACTTCTGTATTTGATATATTAGACACTTTATTCTAAAAAATTTGGAGGCTGATTCCTCGAGTCTGTGTTGAGGAGGGTGTGGGAGCAGGGTTTCAGCAAATGACCATGGATATGGGTACAAGGATATGCTGCTGTTCTTGTTCCCAATTTCTGTGAAATAACTTGTGGACAGAAAAAAAAAAAACTTTGATTTGCTTGCAGTATCCAGGGTGCTAGGGGATGGTTCATGCAGTGGTGAATTTTACTTAACTTGTCATCTTTGCTCTGATTTACTTACAATATACAGATGTTTTTTGTGTAGATAATGGAGGTTGTCAATGTATTGCTCATAGGGTTTTCTCAGGGATGTTGAGGTCTGATGTGACCTGCACAACTTGTGGATTTACTTCCACAACTTATGACCCTTGTGTTGATATTTCGCTCAACATGGACACAACCAACTTCTCTTCAGTGAATGAGGCTAACAAGTCTGTTAGAGAGGACACAGGCAGATCTACCCTTTTGGCTTGTTTGGATCTGTTCACAAGGCCTGAGAGGTTGGGGTCTGACCAGAAACTGTACTGCCAAAATTGTCAAGAAAAGAGGGACTCGATGAAACAAATGTCTATTAAAAGGCTTCCATTGGTCTTGTCGTTACATATCAAGCGGTTTGAGCACTCTTCCCTGAGAAGATCGTCAAGAAAAATTGATTGGTACTTGCAGTTTCCTTTTTCTTTGGACATGACCCCATATTTATCACCCTCAATTGTCAGAAACAGGTTTGGAAATAGAGTTTTTGGGTTTGAGAGTGACAAACCAGATATCTCTTCAGAATTCGAGATTTTTGCTGTTGTCACTCATTCAGGGATGCTAGACTCAGGTCATTATGTCACTTATCTGCGCCTACAAAACCAATGGTACAAGTGCGATGACGCGTGGATTACTGAAGTTGATGAGAGAATTGTGAGAGCAGCACAATGCTATATGATTTTCTATGTGCAGAAGATGCTTTATTGCAAAGCAAATGAGGATTGGAGCTGCATGCCAATATCCACAAGGAGGGACCCATTTGTTCCAATTGCTGGTTGTTGCTAACAACAGTTTTCAATTATGGTGATTGCCAGGATGTGAAATGACTTTGCCAAATGCGTCCAAGGTTGGTTATCTGTGCCTGTGAGATGAAAGAAATGGCCAAGGTTGGTTATCAATTTACTTTGCCTGGAATGATAATGCACTGCTACTATCAAGGCTAAACCCTCCAGAAGTAATCAAGATTGCAGATTCTTAAAGACCAGCCATTTGAACAAGATATTGGATACCAATTTGAATCATCCCCAGATTATTTCTTAAAGACTATTTGGCATTACACTTTGAGAAATTTTGGCAGAGAAGAAGCAACTTGCTTCTTCGTATGAGATTCTCGTGGCTCTCCTTTCATGATTTTCTATGGGAATTCTTTGACTGCAGGCCAGTCATGCTCAGAATAAATTTTATGTAGCAACTAATGCAATCACTTATTCCTGAATGCATATGTTTCTTTTATGTGCTGTGGAAACTATTGGTTTCCAAGAATGAAAAGCAAAGAAGCTATAACTTGCACAGACATGCTCATGCACTATCTTGGTTTTCTATCCCTGCAAATAGCTTTGTTCATCTATCACTAAAACGAGAGAAAGTTGCCCTTCATGTTCAATGCTAAGCGGTGCAATTTGACAAAATCCGAAGGTGGAGGTAAAAACTGAAAGTGCCTTCTGCTCTGCTGTAAGAATGCCAGCCGCTGCGCCAAGCTAGTTGCCCAGCTAGTCATCAATTATCCCACGAGTTTCATGGGAGAAGTGGGCAGCCAGCCAAATACAGTGCATTTCTAAACTTGTTTGAGAGGATTTGAGCTTGTCTCTATAAAAGCATGAACACTGTGACTCATTTGATTTTACCTAAACATTGGTTCAATGACACCAGAGGTCATAATGGTTAAGCGGATGTTAATATATCATCTTTTTTTAACAAATCGTTGATGTAACTCGAACCCAGACCTCAAGATGAATGGATATTCTTTTTAAGAAATAATTTGGATATTTTTTAAAAAATATATTAAAATAATATTTTTATTTTATTTTTTAAAATTTATTTTTGATAACAACACATTAATCAAAACGATTTAAAAATATTAAAAAAATAATAATTTTAAATAAAAAATTAATTTAATAAAAAATACAAATACCACAATTGGCTCTAAAACGCCAAATGATCTATATATTATTGATATTATTTGAGAAAAATAAATAAATTATTTTTGTTTAAAATTAATTTTTTATATGGTTTTTTTTATTTTTTTTATTTCTTAAATTCTAATTGAAATTCATTCAAATAAAATAAGTAAGATTATATTTAGAATATTATTCTATTAAACATTATTGAATGTTGAATTTGTTTTCAAATAATATTCTATTTTTTTTATAATATATGTACATGAACTTTTTATATAGCTCTTCATAATTTTTTTTTGAAATCTTAATCAAGATTAATTAAAGTTCAATAAATAAAATTATATTTAAGATATTATTCCATTGGATATTATTCAATTTGAAATTTATTTCCAAATAAGATTTTAGCTTTTTTTTATAATATTAGTGATCATTTCATCAATAATTATATGTGAACCAACATGTAGTTTTTTTTATGTTTTTGGTCATAAATATCTTATGAAAATGGATTTTAACTGATTATTTTTATCACCAATTTTTTTTAAAAAAATTGTTATTAAATTTTATTCAATACTATGCATCTTCTAAAAATAATAATTTTTTTGTCAAAAAAATAACATTACATGAATCAAAAAGAAGATTTTGATGAAAAAATACACATTTTTCCATAATTGTATTCATTGGATTTCCTGTTAATTCTTTATTATTATTATCTCACAACTAATTAAGAAAATAGATTTCAAAAAATCACATATGACAATGCATGAGTAATATCATATGCTTGAGTATTATGATGGTATAACTAATTAATATTTTTTTTATATATTTATTAATGTATGTAATTCTAGATTTATTTTATTAAATACATGCATCTATAATTTTTTTTTAAAAAAAAATAATGAAGTAAAGAATCGTCAACTATGGTCAGATGATTATTTAATTTTTTTTTTTGATAATATAAGGATGGATTAATAATTTCCTTCTAAATAATAGGGACTAAATTATATAATTTACTCTACAAGACCGGCAACAGACTTTTGCTCTTGTTTTTTGTCCCATTTGGCAACTACTAAAGTAACCTTGGACTTCTAAAATCCTCATATGAACCTGTCCCTACTTGAAGGGGTGCAATGGGAGTCCGCCACGTGTAATATCGTAGATGGTAAAAAGAATGGTTATCTGATTTCTTCGCAGTTGATTGGTTTCAGCACAAGGAAAAAAAAAG
>Ga0325414_1002060_pt1 | contig 20048 bp, 13 predicted proteins | sample PopdelMetagenome_8_FD_206183 | JGI IMG/M metagenome (GOLD analysis project Ga0325414, IMG submission 206183) | Populus deltoides microbial communities from Bellville, Georgia, United States - Leaf-PdKOR-R3 | ecosystem: Host-associated > Plants > Phyllosphere > Phylloplane/Leaf | place: USA... | reverse complement strand
ATTTCTGTAACATAATTATAGATCAAGAAAATGATCTGTATAAACCTTGCTTCCAAAAATTCATCATTAGTGGCAGTAAATATTTTCTGAAGTTTGCGGTCACAATTCACACTACGCCAGCACCAATGATTAAATACTTCACTGCATTCCAGCTTGGAATCACTTTACTTTAAACATCTTTTTTTTCTCCCGCAAAGACATGATTTTGATAGACTTAATGTTGAAAGGAACAATTTCCAGGATTTGGCAGTCATATTAGAGGATAATTTACATGTTCCTGGTGTCATCACAAATTTATCATCTTCTTAAATGGGTCAGACATTGAGCTTCATAAAGTTCATCCAGCTAATTTCTGTATCGAAGTACAAGAAAGTGGTTACCAAAATGGATGGAAGTTAGATTCCTTTGTCATGATTCTTACATTAACATGGCACGCCATCCTCTCAAAAAACTAAGGTTCCTGTGGAATAAATTTCAGGATTTTTTGTTTGAGGGTCAATATTAGCCCAGAAAGGCTTTTCCTCTAAGTATTGTCATGGGGTTTGCATTAACATGTCAGGCCACTAACACAAGGCAGCAGGTCTGGTATAGAAATGGCTTTTCTTCTATCACCATCCTTCAATGATCTCATTTCCTTGCTTTTCATGTTCATATCCTCATCACAATCATATGATATCCATTACAGTGAAAAGATTAATGCATCTATCTATTTGGAAACACTATGCCCAGCTTCTGCTGATTTCAATGTAAATGAACAAGGACACGCGTGCTCCTCAGCATAGTCAACCTCAGGATGGTCCCCTGGGGAAATGCTCGAACCGCAGAGCCTGACCAAACCTTTATTTGCCAGGTCCACCTCCATCTTCATTATATTCATCACCGGCCATCAACGATTTAAATTCTCTGTTCCTTTTTTTCTTTCTTGTTTAACTAAACATGCATACATTTTGGTTCTTTTAGTGCTTCCATTGTAATTTTTATCACAATAAGTTTCTTCTCTGAGTTTATTTTAATTATCACTGCAACATTTTGCAGCATGGCCCTCATGAAATCTACTTCAACACGATGCATGCCTGTGCCATCAAGTCCTATGTTTATTCTGTCCTGGTAAATATTTCAAGTTTTAATCACTTTATAAGATAAAAAAAAAAAAATTAAGAAAAAGTACAAGAGAGATGAAAGAAGTGAGCTTTCTTTTCTAGCTATTTAAACGATTAGGGATGATATTTAAACCATAGAAAACTTTTAAACTATAGTGGTCAAGGTGTAAAATTACTGAATCTATAGGGATAAAAATGAATTTTACCCTAAAATCCCAATTCTGAGTTAAAAGTGGGAAATTTTAAACCAAAGTGAAGGAGAAGATCAAGGAAAGGAAGAGACCACGACTAGAGCTGATAAAAGTGGGTTTTTACCATTGAAAAGGGGGGATAAAATAAACGAGAAGGAGAGAACTAGAAGAAAACAGACACTATATATAGCGGAGTGTTTCTTCAACCGATTTCAAGGAAAAGAGTTTTTATTTTTTTTCTTTATTTTTCTTTGATGTAGTCTAGTTTTAATTATACAATTTAAATTCTAGTTTTTCTTTTCTTTTTTATGTAGAATATTTATCTTTGATCTTATTGCTTACAACTTTCTGAATAATTATTGCTCGGCTTTTCATTTAATAGCTGATAGCTGCGTTGGAGATGTTCTTAGCACAATTGGTAGTGCATGAGAAAAAGCCACGAGGTCGTGTGTTTGAATCAGGCTGCTAGCATTATTTTTCAACAAATAACATGCTATCTATTTTTTTTTAAATAAGAGAAAACAATGGGAAAAAGAAAAGGTACAACTAGGCTAGGCATATGACTAACATACTACTATGGTCACTAGGTCTGACCCTTTTTTATCTTTTTCTTTCTTTTTTTCTTTTTGTTTTTTGCACTCCAAAAAAAATATTACCATGATATTTAAATATTATTATACATTTGAATTTTAATTTTAATTAAAAAAAATTAGTTATTATATATCTAATAGAAAAATACTAATATTAATAATAAATTATTCATGAAAAATCAATTCAAGTCTTTTTTTACACTTAAGATCTTTAAATAGGTTTTAAACTGTAATTATAGCTGTGACCACCACTACGCCACTCTAATTACTTGAGCTACTGGCTAAAGATCTTTATCTAAACCTCCTCAAATGCTACAGACTCGTTCCCGAGTTGGATGTGTTAGGGTGGTGGTGCAGATCTGTTCATACAGATCTATCCACGAGTTGAGGTGATATTGATCCTAGCCCCTACGCGGATGCTTCAGACTCGTCTCGAGTTAGATGAGCTATGATGGCCCTCCAAACCCTTTCACGATTTTACATGGAGTTACATTATATTTTATGAGAATTATGAAAATATAAGTATATGTAATTAGTTTAATTTTAATAAAATATGATGTTATATTGATCGTTTGTATAATTATATTAATTACAACTGAAGTTATATGTTAGTTATTTGAGTTATATCTTAAGGTTTGAAAAACTAATTATGTTAATTGTGAATTTTTTTTGTAAAGAGTTAATGGTTGGAAAAATCAAGTAATTAAATATTTTTTAATCAAGTCAGAAATATTATTTGCGACTCACTTACGTTAAGTGCAACACGAGAGTCACAGGTAATTTATGTAATTCAAACAAGTATTATAGAACCCTAAGTAATTTTTGGGTTGTGCTATTTTACCCTCTCTTTTTTTATTTTTACTATATTAGGGTTCATTATTAATATGTATTGCTTATACCAAATTTATTTTTGAAATGGTTTTTGTCCAATAATGGGCCTAACCCTAAGTTGTGTATTTGCCATATCCCGAACCGAGGGAAATATTATGGTTTCAAAATGACAAATATAAAGCCTAGCCTTGGCCCTCGGGATCTAGCCCAAAGTTTCTACGCGTTCCAGTGTTGTTAATTGCTCAACATTTCCTTATTCATTTACCTTCAATTAATCACTTAATTATTCATTTACCCTGTCAATATATCAAAATAAAGAATCTCAACTTATCATACTGCTGCTCCATGTAATTTAATTAGCGGAGCTACTGTGTCCAAATGCTATACAATATTTTAAGAAAAAAATCAAGATAATTAGGCTTAATCCAATTTGATTTATCAAAATTCAACGTTGTACGACGTCATTCTCGTCCAATATATTGCTAGGGATTGATTCTATTGGGACCACAAATAAATAAATAAAAAATTAAGAAAAAACTACAAAACCTTTCTGAGGTCGAAGATAGGAGGATGACTGTTCAAGCTAGCTAGAAAACGTAGCCCGACTATGCTAATCGATGAAAGGGAAGTATGTGATTGCTAAGCGATTACTAATATCTTTGCGTTGGCGGTCAAATAGGCTCACATAAACATATTTATTTCCTACAAAGACTTTATGCTGTGGCTAATATGTAAAGCCTATATAATAACAAAACCTCAAACAGTTCACATTTTATTGTGATTCCCACATTAAAATTACTATTTTGTCTTTGGTTTGCAGATTTATTTAGCTTTGTTTCAGGGCGTAGAGGTGTATTTTACAAGGACCTGTTAGTCATTACAATAATAAACGGGTCAAATAGTCTTTTTACATGTTTTTTATAGTTTAATTACTTTATTACCCTTGAAAATAAAATGGTTTCGACAACACATGTTGCGTCGAATGATACCCAGCCTCCCTTTCAGTTTCATGTACAAGTTGAGTATGTGGTATAACTGTTGTTGATTTAGTGTATTTAGCATTTTGTTTATTTATTTATTTATTTTATTTTTTTATCGGCCTTTAAAAAAATCAAATCAACCTCTAAGATTTGTTATTTTTGAGATTTCATATCTATTCTCTCTGATATAATTTTTTTTATTTTGAAAAATTTATGAAATTAAGAATATTTTTTATTTAATCCCCAATAGATTTTTTATCATGTAAGATTTTCATCCCCAATAAATTAATATTATATTTTTAGAGTTTATTAAAAAATTAAAATATATATACGTAAAAAAAAAATCAAGTACAACCAGATTGGATTACCTGGGTTTCAAGTTATTCGATCGAATCATCCAGATTTGATCAACCAATTACATCTAGTTTTTTTGGATTCATATCTCTGAAAAGGATGTTTGATTTTTCCTGTGCGAAAGGAAAGAAAAAAAATCAAAATTACGGGCATCTAGAAACCATGCTGACCGGGCAATAAACTAAGCATTAAGTCCACAACTATATATTCTTAGGTGTAATTAATATTAGCGAGTCAACCAACCTTGAAATGTTTTTATAGAGTATCTTCACAGGTCTCAACATCACTATGCATTTCCTACACTAACTACCTCGCATGTCCTCATTAAGATTGACTTTGACGATTTCAAGTCTTTCCAGGAATAATTCTCTTTGGGGTTTGTACATTGCATCATCTTGTTTTGGCAATATATAAGACTTGTTTTTATTCCTTGCACTTGCTACACCACATGCTCTTGAGATAAGCTAGAATTGAAAACTTTTTAGCCTCTCTAGCTAGCCAAACTTCTTGGGGGTTTTACGTCCCATCTCTTTGTTTAAGCAATATACTTGTTTAAATTAATTATTTTCGAGTTGCAAGTTCTTAGCTCTCAAAATTCCATGGCCTCGACGATCTATTTAGTTTTGTTGTTCTTATTCTTTTGTATGGTTGCTGAGGCTCAAGATGTAGAATTCCTCTTCAATGGATTCAATGGAAGTGAAGCAAACCTCACACTTGATAAAGTTTCCATTATCAAGTCTAGTGGTTTACTAAGGCTCACCAACAAAACGCAAAATGCTGTAGGACATGCATTTTATTCCGAAAAAGTACAAATGCTTAACAGAAGTTCATCTTCGTCTCCGAATGCTTCTTCTTTCAGCACAACTTTTGTCTTTCAGATAATCTCTCCATCCAAAGGTGAGGGAGGATTCGGCTTTGCTTTCACCTTATCTCCCTCCGATCGGCTTCCTGGGGCTGAGGCGGGGCATTACCTTGGTCTTTTCAACTCTACGAGCGATGGTTGGTCCTCCAACTATATTTTTGCTGTTGAATTCGACACAGTTAATGGATTCAACAAGAGTACAGACTCTGTAGGCAATCATGTCGGAATCAACATCAACAGCATGGATTCAAAAGCAGGAAAACCAGCTTCTTATAACGACAACGGAGACCGGCTTGATTCATTTGAAGAATTGGTGTTGGAGAGTGGTCAACCTATTCAAGCTTGGGTCGAATATAATGGTGTGACTAAATGTACTAACGTAACAATAGCTCCCATGGACCATGGCAAGCCGATTCATCCACTCATTTCCTTCCCACAAGATCTAAGCACTTATGTTAAGGAGGATATGTATGTTGGTTTCTCCGCCTCTACTGGAAATAAGGCAAGCTCTCATTACATACTGGGATGGAGTTTTTCCACCAAAGGAGAAGCCCCTCAACTAAATCTTTCTCGGCTTCCTATCGCACTGCAGGAGAAAAATTCATCGTCTTTCCGACCCTCAGTGATTGTTATTATCGCATCTTTATGCGGTGTGACCACTCTTCTGTTTGTAATACTGTTCTTTCTTACGGTGTATAAGTGGCGGCAATCTGAGGCTCTTGAAGACTGGGAATTGGAGTGTCCACACAGGTTTCGCTATCAAGATCTTTATACAGCAACTAAGGGTTTTAAAAAGAGTGAGATCATCGGAGTGGGTGGGTTTGGCGCAGTGTACAAAGGTAGATTGCCTACAAATGGAAACGAAGTTGCTGTTAAGAAGATCAATAACAACTCAATCCAGGGTTTGAGAGAATTCACTGCGGAGATTGAAAGCCTGGGACGTTTACGGCACAAGAACTTGGTGAATCTCCAAGGATGGTGCAAGAAAAATAATGACCTCCTCCTAGTTTATGACTTCATCCCAAATGGAAGCCTGGCCGGTCTCCTCTTCAGTCGGAGAAATAACTTTGTATTGAGCTGGGAGCAAAGATTCAATATTGTTAAAGGCGTTGCAGCAGGGCTTTTGTATTTGCATGAGGAATGGGAGCAAGTGGTGATTCACAGAGATGTCAAGTCAGGCAATGTCTTGATAGATGCAGAAATGAACGGGCGGCTAGGAGACTTTGGTCTAGCCAGGTTGTATGATCATGGCACGATGTCGCACACCACAAATATTGTTGGCACGATAGGGTATCTTGCACCTGAATTGACACGCACTGGCCAGTCTTCTACCAGCTCCGATGTGTATGCATACGGTATTTTGCTTCTTGAAGTGGCTTGTGGCAGAAAACCCGTTGAAACTAGTAACTTCATTCTGATAGATTCAGTGATTGAATACCATCAAATGGGTAGAATTATTGATGCAGCTGATCCAAAGCTGAACTCTGCATTCGTGGTCAAAGAAATGGAGTTGGTACTAGGGTTGGGTCTTCTTTGTTCTCATCGCAAACCTAAAACCAGGCCAACCATGAGACAAGTTATTCGGTATCTTAACTGGGAAGATAAGCTTCCTGTAATTGATGATCTGGGCTCTCCTGATTCTCTGCGTGGGAGCACAAAATTTATGGAAGTTTCGGTTTCCAGTAACACGATCACAGGATCATATCCTTCATCTTCCATCGGTTACATGACTTCAAGCGCTATGGATGCAGGCAGATAGCAGAATCCATCTTCCTTTTATTTCTTCATCATCATCGGCTTTTTAGCTTATAGTTTGTATAAGTTCCATACTAGCGGCTTATATATAGTTCTAGTTCCATTCTACCAAAAGTAGATTATGTACACTGAAAAGGGTTATTTAATTTTCTTTCATTTCCCAATCATGCAGAACAGGAAATTGATTCTTGACCGTGCTATGCATCAATCTCATGATTTTTGCTCTGAACTGAACTTGCAAGGCTTTACCAAAAGTGCTAGATGTGGTTATCTCTATCTGATAAAAGGAAATGAGAAATGAGCTAGTATCTTAGCATGTAATAGTCAAATGCTAAGAAATCAAGAAATCAATAGGGGAGATAATATTTCTTATAGTATTTTCAAATATAATTGTGGTGGTTTTTAAAATTATTTTTTATTTAAAAATATATTAAAATAATAATTTTTTATTTTTAAAAATTCTTTATTATATTAATGTATCAAAATGATCTGAAACCATAAAAATAATATTAATTTGAAATAAAAAAATATAAAACGTTTATTTTTTTAAAATACAAAAACAAATAGTTTAAATTAATAATTTTAAATTAACAGGTTTTTCTTTTCATGGTTTAACTTTTAAAAATAACCGTCCGTGAATTGCATCCATAAATGTGTATATATGATATTAAAAAAAAAAATACAAAGTAGAACCTTATAATACACCTGTCATAGCACATAAATTAACAGCACTAACGTTCGTGGCTAAAGGAAGGCCCCTAGCTCCATGATTTTAATTTATCCCATTTGATTCTGCCCTACCGAATACTGCATTGGTCTATGTTGTGAATTATTCAGTGTTTTACAATCACTGAAAACCGAACATATATATGTTCACCAAATGAAATTTCAATTTGAAAATAACCCTAAAATCTCAATTTTAAGTAATTTTTAGAGATTGCTGAAACCCACAACACCACGTTGATTCAAACTCGGAGTTCATTACATACAAGAATGAAGCAATTAGAGAATGATTCGTGAGCATGTAGCTAGAGAAAAAGGACTTTAAAATGACTCAATAGACCACCGATTAGTGGATACATTAAAGGAACCAGAGTTCTACCATGCTTGCACATGGATAGATGACCTCATTTCTTTCTGGGATCCCTCACAGCCTACCAAAACTAGAAGAGGAGAGAGCGGGGGAAAAAGGTGCCTATTCTCTAGATGAAGCAATCAATGACCATAAACAACTTTAGCTCCGTCTCATGAAACAACACGAGCAATCATCACTTGGGTCCAATTTGCAGTCTCTTTGAGATGTTCATCTTCAGATTGAAGACACTCGCCGAGGAATTGAACGCAGAACGCTTTGTCTTTAAACAGTATTTTCGTGTTTGGACCAAGGGCATCTGCCAGATCACCCATCACCGCAACTGCTGCTTTCGTAACACTCTCATCCCTGCACAACAAGGAACAGAATATTAGATGTGAACAAATAAATGCAGTGTGTGTGTGTCTATATATATATATATATATATATATATATATATAAGAGGACAAGATACCTATATTTCTCTCTGAAAACCAATTCTATGAACTGGAAAAGGTGACCAGCATGTGGCAGCATCAACTCAGGCTTGGAATCTTTGAATCCCTGAAGAATACCAGAATAAGCTTCAAATATGCTACGCTTAAGCTGGTTGCCATAATCCATCAACTCCTCATCACTATTATCCATCTGAGCACAGACCTCAGCAGCACTCCGCATCATTGCTACTGTAGGCTCAATGTACTTAGAGAATTGCTCGCCTATAGCAAGAGCAATGTCCCCAAAGCAGGAGAATATGGGAGGCTTGACCGACCGGTTGAGTTCAGCACTTTGGAGATTGCAGACAAGGTGGTTCATGATCCCATCACAGTAAGGTAAAACCTTGTCCTCCAGTGCGCGGCAAATGTCACCAATCACCCCAACTGTGATGGCACAAACCTCGTACTCCTCAAAATTCTGTAGTCCCATCTCCAGGTATTTGTATAACTCAGGCATATACTTCTCGAATTCTGGACCAGAGGCATGAGCCAGTGCACCGATTGCAAGCATTGCTTCCTCATGCACAGTAGAGCTGCGGCAAGCAAAAACCCTGAGGAGCAGAATCATAATTGGATCTGCTGCCTGAAGTATACTGGGCTTAGTCTCATCAGTGCTGCTAAGCTTTTGGATTATCACCTGGATAACAGCACAAAGGGAAGCTTGCAAGTCCCCTTGCTTCTCTCTATCATCTGATGAGACAATTTGAAGCTCTAGAGTCTGCCCCAACTTATGCAAGATGCTTTTGAGCAGCTCCAAAATAATTAGTGATGTTTCCACAACATTGGAAGACCTAACAACCTCGTTCAATGTCTCATAAGCAGAAGTCCTGAGCTTAAAGTCGCTCCCATCTGTCCGCTCAGCAGTTTTGAGAAGTTCAGAGATAATCCTAGGGATGTGTTGAGTTAGAAGCGAGGAACTTGTTCCAGAATCTTCATATCCCTGTGCAAGGTAATAGATTGCCCCACAAACCTTTTCAGCTACATTTGGAGCATCATTAATACTCTCCAGCAAGACAGTTACAATTCTTTCCAGCTTCTCCGGGGAAATCACAGAAAATCCACTGGCAGGACAGTGCAAAAACTCAAATATACGACTAAGCGTCCAGGCAGTTGTGTCTTTGACATTATTATTTTCATCCCTTATTGCATTAAGCAGAAAATCCAAGCCATTAGTAACAAGTGGACCCAATGTTTCAACGCTAGGGCCTTCTAGAATTGAGCCAAATGCATATGTGGCTGCCTCGCGACAATGCCAATCTGGGTTAAGAATATTACCCTCGACAAAGGGCATTACAAGTTTCACAATAGAATCCCCAACAGTTCTAGCAACAAGACCAAGACAGGTTCCCCCTGCCATGGATATATTCCAAATGCTATCATCCTGATCCTGATCCTCCTGTTTCAACATAGTATCCAACAACAAAGGAACAAGATATGGGAGGGCCTTTTCTATGAAGCGTGAATGAGCAGACCCAGAATCCCCACCTTCAACAGTCCCATATTCTTGAAGCTCTATCTCTTCATCGCAGATGGAGCTCCAGAATTCAATTGCTTGGAGGGCAACACTCTCTTCATCCCCTTTTACAGCATTTGATGTTAGCTGGAAGAGGGTCTGCATATAAGGTTCAAGCACCTCATAGTATGTTGATGCTATAGAAACAAGACACTCGAAAGCAGCCTGCCTGATATCCGCCTCTTTGGAAATTGCTGTTTCACATACCACCTTCATGATGTAATTGCGCTCCATTTCATTGTCAAAGTTGGTCTGGGCAAAATCTAAGGCATTATACAAGGCCTTTGTTGCTGCAATACGTACTTCATGACTGTGTTCAGCAAGGTTCATGCCTTGGACAACAGCAGTGAGAACTGAGTTAACTTCATCCTGCACAAGATCCTGATGCGATATCACCTCACAAACATATCCAAGAGTTTCCAGGGTCGCCTGTTTCAAAGCTGCTGGACTATCTTGCTGGGTCATATTATTAAGCAATGATCCGATGAGCTCAGGCCACTGCTTCCGTGGAATCTCAATGGAAGCAACTTTTGCAATTACTTGGGCAGAAGTGTGCCTTGCTTCCGATGCAGATGACCCAAGAGTTCTCAAGAGTGAGTCTTTGATTTGTGATTTGATAGAAATTTCAATTGTCATCCATTGTTGAACAAGATGTTCCTTTCTCACAGAATCTTTAGCATCTAAAGAGTTTTTAAGAACAATACCAGCCAATCTACGTGATTCTAAAGGCTTTACATTGTTTGCAAGCTCCACTGACAAGGATAGAAGGAAAAGGGGCAAGTTCTGCTCTTGGAACTGCCTAAGACTGGCCTCTGCCTGAGTACGGATATTTGCATCCGGTGATTGGGCAGCCAATAGAAACTGAGTGATCTCCAATGCCATTGCTTTCAACACTGCAAGAGAAAACAACACAAAGTCCTATCAGTGAAAGTAGTAACAATAAATCAAACAGCAGCAAAATGAATAATTGAAGAACTTGGTAAACAACAGAATGGAATGAGAAAAGAAAGATAAAAACATTAAATACAATCAAACCCTGAGAGTCATAAAAACGGGTGAAACCAAATTATTGTATACCATGACAGTATATGCACATGGTAGAATCTACATCAATAAACATCAACGGATCCATCAACAAGATAACACATTCAGTTCCATCTATATGATACCATAATAATTTCAATAACTTATAAATTATATTGAAAATCGAGCTAATAAACAGATAAAATCATAACCAGAATCAAACCATAAACAAATGAAATGTTTAGGAGAGATTTAGAGAAACAGATTAAAAAACATTAATTACAGGAATGCCCCATAACCTATAAAAACAAAGGCAGTACAAAATCCTAAATCCATTACAAAATATGCACGCATTCATTACATATAAAATATGATATGTAGATCCTACATATCTAAATATCAACAAGATTAATCAAGCAGTCCCAACAATATCTTACTTCAATTACCACAGAAAAAAAAATAGATTCTAGCAGATTTAGGTAACTAATCACGACAGTCCAGACGAACTGATTTGGCAAAATCAGATCAAATAACAGAAAGTCACAGCCTTCTTCCACCATATACAAATTCATAAACTGGGTTTTTTATTAAAAAACAAGTATGCTAAATCGACAATCTTCTTCGAACAGCAAATGCTTGATCAAATAATAAAATTACTCAACAAAAAAAACCCCAACTACTTTTTTAATCTCATTCACTCAATTAAAACAATAAAAATGAAACAACATTGATTTCCTTCCAAAATTACACACTCAAATACTGCAAAAAAAAAATGCACGAAACAAGAAAAAATGTACAGTCGACTAACGAAAAACAGAAAAGGATCCCTCACAGTAAAACCATAAAAAATCCCTCACAGACGATCTAGTGATTAGAATAAAAAAACAGAAATAAAAATAAAGTAATACCTTAAATCAGAGGGAAACCTTCGGCACTAAAAAAGCGTGACCTGCTCTTTCGTTGTTGAAGCTGGAGAGAAGTGGAAACGGAGAGAGGGAAGGGAGAGACGGACTTCAATGAAGAAACTGTTCGATTGATTGATTTCAGGGTTTTGGAAGAAATGTTATCGCTGTTGTCGTTGTTATTTTCGAATGGAATGAAGAAGCGGGAGCCAGGAGGTATAGCGTGGAAAAAGGAAAAAACAACGGGCAGGGGTTTTTTTGGCTGCCCCAGTGCTGCCCGACTTCAAAAACCCTAGCTTTTTTGAATTCTCCCATGTGTGAGTCATGTCGCACGCGTGTCAACGTTTAAAATTCAATGGGCTTGATTGGGCTTTCCTTTTGGGGATGGAAAGTGGCCACCTCATGAACTGCTTGACATTTTTTTTTGGGTTTCTATATGATTTGGAGATTATTATTTTTTTCTTTTTTGGGTTAGTACCCTTTCTATTTTATTTAACTCTTTACACCACAGAGCTTGTGCTCCATGCACCATGGGAGTAGAACTTCTAGGCCACAGCCTAGAAGGATATGATCGTCCGACTGTTCTTGAAACGTACTCTTCTGAATAATTGTATGGATAGGGAAGCTTCTTATCAGAATTATTCAACGCGCAAAGCGCAGATGATGCAGTGATATCTGGAAGAAACCGCTCCATCGTGAAATTTAGAGACCGGTTTTCAGTTGAGTCCACACTCTCTAAATTTAGCCTGTCTAATCCGTGCCCTTCCACAGATTTCTGTGCAATATCTATTGCTTCTGTCAATGATAATAGCATTCGAAAACACATCAACCTCTCCACCATCATCGTCGTCGTCAACATCAGCATCACAACCATCATCATGATCATCAAGTTGACGATACAATTGTGATCACCGTTTTTTGCTGCTGCTTTTTGTAGATGACAACTGCATGGTGGGAGCGTCCGCAGAGGAGTTTCTGCTGCATGGATATCATTTCTATCCCTATCCTTGGGGTTGCCAGGAGATTGTTCCCAACAAAATCGGATCCTATCACTCGTATCCTGCAAAGCAGCCTGTGAATTTGTTGCACAATAAATTTCTCCATTACCAGTGTGACCGCCTAGTCGATAAGAGTGGCAGGTTTAAGTTCAGCTTTCTGGGACGATTAACATCAATACGTTGCTCCCTAATCTCCACTTTATGAAATGCTTACAGGCAGGAGGTAGGAAAGATCCTTTCTCGACAAGTGATTAAAGTAGTAGTTCAGCATCATTTGTGTTAATTTCAACAATTAAAGATCCTAACTGGCATATCAAACTTTATGGCTACTGAGTTTTGAGAAATAATTTATCTTGCAATTATTTCTAGATGTTCTAGAGTCAAAAAACTGATATATGCCATGAAAAGTATAAAGAAAAAGGAAGTAAATAAGTACTGAAACGGAGACGTGGAAAATTGGGCATGAATTTTATGAGAAAATTGTGAAGCACAAAGAACAATAGACACTACAGTATGACTTCAGCAAAAATCATTTAATCCGTAAGCCTCTTAACAAGGCAGACTTCAGCATAAGCTGCCATTCATATACATTTTTCTTCCAACAATGATACATTCATTTCAATCTTTGCTGAAGTGAAATATGAGGCAGTGGCAGGATATCACATACATTTACAAGCTATCCCACTTTCTACAATCCCTTTCTTGTTAAATTCAAATTATCCTTTTCTTCCTCTGCTGAAAATCCTTTCACCAAAAGGCCACCAGGATGTCTGCGTCTCTATGGAGAAAATCCAAAAAACAATTCCTAGGAAAACTGGCCTTTCTAGTACCAAGTATAAGAAAATGTGGTGGCAAAGATGTGATTGCCCAGATACTAAAGATGACAAGCATGAACTTCTGGTTCTCATTTTTCTTGTTCATTACCCCGCCATATTCTCTTATAGAGCTCGATGGTACCTTTGTGATTGGGGTCGAGGCAGAGAGCTGCTTCACAGTCTCGAAGGGTGGAGCCATTATCACCCATTGAATCATAAAATGCTGCTCGAAGATGCAGCAGCTGTAAGTCTGGCTTGAAAGCTATGACCCTTGTAAGCTCTTTTATGGCTTCCACTTCTTTGTGGTCATCCATTAAAACTGAAATGGCACAGAATTAGTCTTAGTAGTTTAAAATTAAATGTGTATTCACTCACATAATCCATACTGAATTCCGACTACACAAAATGCAATGATAATCCCAATAGTTTAATATAGAAGCGTTTTTCAGTTAGATCATTACCCTGAAGCCAAAATATGACCAGCTAAACTTTAAAGTCAACAGAAAACATGTATTCTGAAAGAAGAAGAAACACAAACCAAACTAACTTTCTTCTAATAACTTTGAAGCAAAAATCAAGTGCTTTTCATCTGATTATGATAATATTAATCAAGACAACCTGAAACTGTAGCATGGAATAAGCAAAAAACAAGGAACATGGTCATGCATACTTCAGAAGCATATCAGAGCAGCAGCCAAGAGCATGCATTCTTCAATACAAACAAATAGTGTACTTCCTTTGCCTAGAAGAAGTCCATCGTTCAATTAATCTGACGTTTAATAATGAGACAACTTTGAACCCCAGTCATTCTAGTCAAGCACCCTACAGTTAGATCAATAAGCACAATTTAGGCAGGAGGATGTTGGGGGCGCTTTGAAGCCAACCATTTATTAAAGCTCAGAGTAGGAGACTAGATTTTAAATAATTAAGGTGCCACAAAGTTCTATTTATATGACAAGATCATAGATAAAACAAATGTCTCCAACAAGGTGAAAACAGTTTTTTAGTTGAAAAAGCTCTTCACTAAGGATCTCGAGATGCAGATCTCTTCAAACAAAAATTGAGAGCTATTAAACCCCTAGCAAACTACACAAGCAACTGATCTTTTGTCAAATGCTGACATCTTTCTACAACGAAATCAGCCTAACAGTGGTGCCTATTTCTCTGTTCTTTCTTCTTTTTTAATGAAAACTAGTTTCAAGATGACCAGAGGCAATACTTCAACAGAAGGCTGAAAGGATACCATTAAGACCACTCTATCAGGCAAAGAATCTCCAACAGGACTACATTCAATCCTCCAGTCAATGATGTTTAACAATTTTCAGTTAAGAATTAGAATATCTCTACAACTTCAACACCCAAAGTTTCATAGTTTCAGTGGTTAGTTCACATTTCCAAGATTTATAGCATAATCATTGATGAATGATTGTGAATAACAATCTCAAAGAAAGTAGATGTTGTCATGGAGCTTACCTGCTGCCCTGTGTCTGTATGGATATGTTCTTAGTGGATCTAGTTGTGTTGCCATGCTAAGATCACTTTTTGCCATGTCACGATCACAATACTCTGAACGCTTCTCATAAGCTGAAGCATTATTCCTAGCTTTTTCTATCAGTTTTGTCATCTCATCATATGCTGCTTTCCTTTGATTTTTTAGATGATGTACACGTGCCAGACCCTGATGTGCTCTTGTATGCTTGATCTCAAGTGCACTCATGTAACAGTCAGCAGCAAGATCCAACTTCTCACAATCAACATATACACTCCCAAGATTGTTCAGTGCCTGGAGAATGGCAAAATTACCCAACTTAAATAATATTGAGGCGCATTCAGAGCAATAGAATTGCATCTAAGTTGTTACTCACTTGTCCTTTCCGAAGGCCATCTGAAGGGCACCTAAGAGCTTCCTCCAAAAGTTGAATAACATACTTTGAGGACTCAGGATCAGGACTTGAATCTGCTAAAGCATATGCTTTAAGGAAAAAAGCTTCAAACGATCTCTGAATTGAAATAGACTCCTCGGCCTTGGATAGTGCTTCTTCATGATTTCCAGTGTCATACAAGATCCATCCTTCATAGACAAGTCTTTCATGGTCGGAAGTAGAATAATTTCTAGCCAGCCGCAAACTACGCATTGCAGCCTTCTGACAATTTAGCCTATACCATTGAGAAACAAAAGGTTCCATTAATATAGATATAATAAAATATTTAGAATGGTCCAGAAAGAATAAGGTTTGGGGGATAAGAAACTCTTCTGTATCCTAGAATCCACAATAATAGCAATTGTGAATATATCACAGAGGCGTTGTCTTTTCTATTTCCTTTTTTCCTAGATACTTAGCATCCATGACAAAGGGACCAGGAGATGGAAAAAAGTGACAAAGCAAAAGGACCAGAAGAGCACTCAACACTTGAATACGAAAACATCAACTTGTAACTAAACCATTAATATCATTAGCATGAAAACCTTACTAATGAAAAGTAAGGATTAATGCTTTAGATGTCAAGAAAAAGGAAAAGTTTCCATCACATTGTTACAGGTTCTAAACTCTGATGATAGATTTTATTACAACCTTTCATGAAAAAGAAATACTTCTTTCCATAAATCTTCTGTCTATGCTTTTGCAGTTTAAGCACAAATTTGGAATCCTTTCCTAGCTTCTAACCGAGGTCAGTGGTCCAAGACCAATGCATTAAAAACAAAGTCACACAGATAAGGATTTCGATAATGAAATTATGAAAATATTAATTTGATTTTGGAAGGTATGCAGGAGTAAAGTGTTTTCACTTCTCTTTACTCTAAGTTGTCTTTTCTTGTTTTTCCTTCACTACAGCACTTCAGTTATTGTTCTTGTTCATAGGGAATCATAATAGCCACCAATTTCCCTTCTTTTTTCTCTTTAATTAGCCTCTAAACTGGTCCCATCATTAAATCAGTGTTAACCTATATTCCTACATATTTTTCGAACTCTTTCCATGCTAATTAAACCATTTAAGGAAAACCTCAATCTCTGCGTTAAGTTGCTGCCCAGAAAATCCAATAATGTTATTACCGTCCTAGACCCCTTTCTCTTATGAACTCTGAGCTCCAGAATCCTACACTTTTTAAACGTTGGCTCATCACAAAGTGCTTCTTTGAACAGAAATTCAATCTTCCCTACATCAACAGACAACTGAGTGCACATCATAAGATGATAGAATAAAATATTAAGCAAGAGCTTCCGGTGGCAACCACTGTTGCATTAGTTGTGTCCTCCTCCATGACCATAATTACTTGTAAACATTATCTATACTTTTTTTTCTTCATTGTTTTTCCACCTTATATACACCTCCTTTATGTTGTGTTGGACTGTAGGGGATTCATGGAAGGAAAGCAGGTATGGGAGGAGATGGGACAGTGGTTGATATTTTGAATTACATCTACCAATTATATCATCTCAGCTCCATGCATGACCATTGGAGTCCATTCTATGGATATGAATGCTTGACCACCTTGATCCTTGTGTGTAAAGTTTGCAGTACAATGTTTCAATTATTTAATTAAAAAAAAATGTTGCATCAAACAATTTAAGTCAATATAAGTTCTGCACATATGCAATATAAGTCTTACCAACAATTTCTGTAATTGCAAGATTGAATACAAGTATTATGGAAGTATAAGATTGAATTAAGTTCAAGGCCAGTGCATTGACATGAACTTGTAGCTAGAATGATGAAAGTACATGATGTCAATTAGAAAACTTCAAATAGCATGTCTTACTAGGGCACAAAATGCATTATGAACAGAAAGAATTAGAAGTGATTAATACAGTTAAGCAAAGCAATGGTAAGATTTATGAATTATCACCGTAAAAGGAGGAGAGATTGTCGGAACCGTAGAAGGCTCTTCCAGGGGCCATTTGCCAACATTTGGTGTACGACAGCTAGGGAGCCTATATCATCAACAGAGGACCATCTATCATACAGTTGCATCCAGCAGTCTGCCTGACTGCATTGCTGAACAAGGGGACGGAGGAGTTCTACTAGTTGGTCACCATGCTTCTTCCCATAAAACATCATGTGATTTGGATCCAACGTCAAAAGTGCCCGGACATCTCTGAGAGCCCCTTCAAAATCCTCCAATGCCATAGAAATCCAGGCCCGTAATTCAAGGCAATCAGGAGAGACCTTGAAACCGATAATTTTATTGAGTTCTGAGATGGCTGATTCAAGTTTGTTCTCCTGCACCAACAAAACAGCCCGACACATGTATGGGAATGGAAGTGTTGGATCCAATTCAGTTGCTGTGTTCAAATCCATCAATTTTTCCTTCCCAGTACAAAACAAAGACCTCTCTTGATACATCCAACCAACTGGTGAATGATCAGATATCAGCGAGTTCATCATCTTGTATGCTGAATACTTGTGGCCACGATGGTATTTAGCCCTTGCACCACCCACCGAGGAGTATACATGACCTGCTTCAACTGCTTCTTCAAACCAGTTCTGGGCATCTTTGTACTCTTTTCTTTCGAGCATAACAACACCTAAGAGGTGATAGGCAAGCTGTTTCTGCCAATCTTCGGTTGCACACTCTCCCAGTCTCTCCAAAAGCATCACAGTGTTGTTAGATTTCATCTCTTCCTCCATAGCAATCTGGCTCAGAAAATAATACAACAAAAATGAAGCATGGCCAACCGAAGCCAATCTCTCCCTACCCTCAGATCCACACAACAGTCGCATCACATAAGGATTGTTCATTGAAAATGGAAGCTCTCTCAAAAACACCTGTAAACAAGCTGCCACCAAAAGGTTTGCACCTTCCTCCAATCCATACTCAATTAGAATCACGGCACTCTCCATATCACAAACCAAGGATGCCAAATGAGCATCGCAAGCTGACTTCAATTCATCACAGCAAAACCTGTTTGCCAAAGAAAGAAGCTCCAAAACAATCTTTGGATCAAACGTGCCCAATCTTTTCGTCTGGCTAAACACCATCGCCCCTCTCATTCCCTCTGCCGATATCCCATTCTGCGTAAAATTTATCTTCTCCCTCCTGGATTCCTTAAACTCCCCATACAACATTGCTCTAAAAGGTCTAGAAAGTGATGCCACATTATATCTTACACACCTAATTTCATCATCACCAATGCAAAATGACATATCACAATCATCATCACCACCACCACCCTCATCAGCATCAAAAGTCAAGTAGTCTTCATCGCCCATCAAAACATCCTCCTCCGGCTGCCCTCTCAAACACACGCAGGGATCCTTCACTGAGTCGGGATCATATCCCGACATCAAACAGGCCCTAGGACATTCTAAATTTCTTCCACAGCAATCCATAGCCGACAAACCAATCAATTCATCCTCCCTCCTCTCACACTTCAACCACGAAGCCAAAACAACCTTCGAATGCACATCCACAGCATGCTGCCTCGCACTCCTTAGACTATTCCGAAACAATTTCGGATCAGACAAACCCTTAAACACCGCACATTGCTCAAGAAATCTGTCTGATTTCTCCAGTTGAGAAGAATTCTCGACTTTTGTATAGACATCAGCTAATGATTCGACGAAATCCACAGATTTAAGACAAGGCTCAATCTTTGGCTCGATGAGATCAACGGTCGGAAGACCAGCTGGCAATAAACTTTCGACAGAGACATCTGTTCTTGTCGTTTGGTTATGGTTAGTCGGTGGATGGGAATTTCGACTCGATTTCGTCCGAATTGAATTAGCTCTTAGATCTTGTAGATGTTGTAAGAACTTCCCTCCAACTTTACCGCCATAACCACCGCCACCGGCTTCTCCGCCGGTTGGATTGAAAGCATAAACTTGAGTTGCTTTACATCCTTCCGAGAGTTTTAAGCTACGCATTGTTGTGAATATATTGTGTTGCATTTTTTAAAAAAATTCACCATAAAATTGCCAAGAATATCAAAAATTAATTAAGAAATAAAAGATGAGGGAATTTAAGAGCAAAATTGTATCTAGATTACCTCGTTTTAGCCTGCAAAACCACCGTATATACAGAAAATGGATGCCCAAAAAAATGTGAAAAAAGGAGAGACGATGGTAGATGCAGGCTAATGGGATTTGATTTTCCCAATAAAGTGGAATTAGAACCCACAAAAAATTGTGTGTAATTGAATTGGTTTTTCTTTTTCTTTTTTTGTGTTCTTCTATATGATACTATGATAGTGTTGGCGGCCTGCCAGATTTTGATGAGGTGGGGGAAACGGTCACTCTCTATTTTTTTATTTTTTTTTCTATTCAATGCGCAAACCTCTGTGTGTTTTATGTTGTTTACTAGTGCCACGTGTTTTTGTTTTTTTCTAATTTTGTACTTGTTTTTATCTTGACCCCGAGAATGGCAAAAAGCCAAGAAGAGAGGTGGCCTTGTTTGGCTTGGTCTTTTTCTTTTTTCTTTTTCTTTTTTTTTTTTTTGTCATCACCGTTGATTGTTGTATCCTATAATTAATTTAATTAATTTTAGATTATGTTTTGAGTATTTTAATAGTTATTTTTTAAAGTATTTTTAATTTAAAATATATTAAATAATAATTTTTTTATTTTT
>Ga0325414_1002059_pt1 | contig 20055 bp, 14 predicted proteins | sample PopdelMetagenome_8_FD_206183 | JGI IMG/M metagenome (GOLD analysis project Ga0325414, IMG submission 206183) | Populus deltoides microbial communities from Bellville, Georgia, United States - Leaf-PdKOR-R3 | ecosystem: Host-associated > Plants > Phyllosphere > Phylloplane/Leaf | place: USA... | reverse complement strand
TTTCTTCTTATTTTTAGCTGTTACCTCCATCCTTTTCTCCTCCTCCTTTTAAGCCTCCCGTTTCCTCCTCCTCTTTTATCCACAACCTTGAAAGCCACCTATTATTCTAGCTGGTTTCTTCAGCTACTGGCCATGGCAGCCAAGGTGGCCCTACTTTTCTTAACTTTTTGTGTGGCATTCTTGGCCACCGGTTCTGCTGATCCTGACCTGCTTCAAGATGTTTGCGTTGCTGATTTTGCTTCTGGTACCTTTCCTTCATTAACTTCTTCTTCTTCTTCCTTGCATAATTATATTTTAATTTCCTTTTCTTAATTAGTTAATTATGCATGACGCGTATTGGGTGGGAGAGTTGACTTTTGACTTCCCTAGCTTCTTCCCCTTTTCCTTCTCAACTCGATTTCTTCATCTTTCTTGCATCTCTCCTGCCCTTCCTTTTTCTTCTTCTTGATCCTGTTATTTCCTTCACCTTCAATTCTTTTGTCATGCGCTGTTAACATGACTCATGCATGGATATATAATTAAACAGGAGTGAAGGTGAATGGTTTCACCTGCAAGGAAAGCATAACAGCCGATGATTTCTTCTTCGCCGGGTTGGCTAAACCAGGTCTCACCAACAACACATTCGGCTCCTTGGTCACTGCCGCCAATGTTCAGAAGATCCCAGGACTCAACACCTTGGGGGTCTCCATGGCCCGCATTGACTATGCCCCAGGTGGCTTGAACCCACCCCACACACATCCACGTGCCACTGAGATGGTCTTTGTCCTTGAAGGCCAACTTGATGTTGGGTTCATCACCACTGCAAACGTTTTGATATCAAAGACCATCAAGGTGGGCGAGATATTTACTTTCCCGAAAGGATTGGTTCATTTTCAGAAGAACAATGGTCAGGTCCCAGCTGCAGTCATTGCTGCATTCGGTAGCCAGTTGGCAGGAACTCAGTCAATTGGTGCCACATTGTTTGCCGCCCAACCACCGGTGCCTGACAATGTCTTGGCCAAGGCTTTCCAGGTTGGTACCAAGGAGGTCCAAAAGATCAAGTCTAGGTTCGCACCTAAGAAGTGATTTATTGATTGATTGTTTAAAAACACATGTCCCCGAGCTAGCTAGCTAGGTCTCGATAACACGGATTATAAATCCTATAACTTGGCCTAGCAGCTGGGTCTTCTTCGTGATTGTTATTCTTGTAACTCTTCCTTTTAGGGGAATCAATAACATGTGTAGTTTCATTGCTCTCTACCTCTCCTCTCCTAATCTTCTTCATCTGGGAGATTAATCTGCTAAACAGTACAATATTAATTAAAGCATCAAATTGTTTTAGCCAATTACATAAACCACGTTAGCTTGACATATATATGTGTGTGTGTGTGTGTGTATTTCTCGGAATAAGGAATTTAATTAGAGAAGCAGTAGCATGTTATGTTTACAGGAGGAGAAATAGCTAGGATAACAAGTAGTTCTACGTAAGAAGGCTTCTTCCTATCTACAAGTCAATACCTTCGCTAACCTAACCCCACCACCTCCCAAGACAAGATTTTTTTGTTTGTCCAAACCAATTCTTAATTACATTTCCAGGAAAGGCCCATCAACTCGAAGAACTGTGTGCTTCTTTCTGCCTCCACAACAATTCCTGATTGAAATAATTTAAAAAATATTTTGCCATTCCACAAGCCCATACATCACGTGGATGTGCATTGGGGTCATGCCATAAACAGGGAAGGGAAAATTAACCCTCGCTCGAGAAAGTCACAGCAAAATAAAGCAATTCGGGTGGGCCGGTAATGGCTTCACAATATTTTTAATTAAATGCCTTACTGCTTCGCTTTACATTTACCCCCCCCCCCCAGTCTGAATAATCATATTAGTATGTGCAAATCATGATAATGCTTAACTATATATTAAAAGCCGTTGAGGGGTGGGAGCAGCAGCGTTGTCCATTTATTGTTAATAATTAAATCATGAAGGCCACCTAATTATGTTTTTGCTTCAAGAGTTGAAGCAATATTGAGTTTCTGAAAAGGCAGGCAGGCAGGCATGAATTAAAAGGAAGAAAAATACAATCCGGACCATCCCCTTCTTCGATTTTAATGGTCTTCTTACGTGTAAATTGTGGATTCAAAGTTGTTTAAAACAATGCAAACGGCTTAATCATATAGTTTCTCGTCTTGTTTTTCTTGCCTGAAAATGACAACACGTACGAGTGCATGTAGCTGTGCTCATCTTCTAAAACCAGACCAGAAAGGAAAAGAAGTAGCACATGTGATGTGATATAATCATTAAAAGGAAGCTAAATCTAATCTGAGGGGAAATGCATAGTCACAACCACCACATTCAACTTCCATCAGGATCTAAACTGGTACTGGATTCAAACTTTCAAAATTACTGAAACCACATCAACTGGGTGAAAAGGCAAGGTTCAATTAGCAAGGCAAATTAGTGAAGCATCACATCAAAAACTTCAGTAGAAATGCATGTCTGCATGTAAAAGAAGAGAGTCAGAAACTCCCAAAATTTCATCACATGATTGAAAGAAACATAGGTTCAACTCCTCAAAGCCAGAAAATATGCTAGTCAAATGTGAAGGTCTTCCTCAATGAGGTAGCTTGTCGGCCATCTGGAATTGCAAACAGAACTACAGGCTTTGAAGGTCTGACAAAAGGAGCATCACATCTGAAGTAGCCCTTCCTCTCCAGCTGCAGTATCTCTCCACGCTTCAAATTTCGCATGTTTGAATCCCCGAGTGCTGCAGTCTCTTTCTTGGTACATGGGTTAAGTACATCAAGGAAACTCTCTCCTTCCTCCAACTGCAACCACAATGGTCACAAGCTCCAACCAAAAATTTAAATTTTTTGTACTAGCTAATCAGTATGGTTACAATTCTGCTTTCAAGGTATTAAGACAAATATAATGTATTGAGCAAAACATTATGCCACATGACTATTCTTACCCACCCTCATCGCCACCAAAACCCCCATAAACACTCAATTTAGATCAATAAAACCCGACTCCAATGTGGTTGAGTCAATTACATGAGTCCATCTCCTTTATATTCTTGTTTTGTGCCACATAAATGTTCAATTAAATAGATGCATCAAATGGTGTTACCCACTCCAAAGTTTCTTGTGTATTCATTCTACACTCTTCACATCCACACACAAAAAAGGAAAAAAAAAAAACACAATAAAGCCACTTTGAAAACTTGCAATTTTAAATGCATCAGAGGCATTGGGATAAATCAACAACTGAAATACTAAATTCAGACAACTGGACAAAAACAATTCGAATAAACAACAATACTGAGAAAGTTTGAAAGAACATGAAAAGTAGATGAGTCAACATTCACGAAGCTGGTTGGAAAAAGGATCCGATCCCAAGTACACATGTATTGAGAAAGTCATTCAATTAAAAGTAAGTATGGCGACATGAGAATAAATAACTCAAGGCTTATACAAAACGATCAGTATCTACAGGTAAAAATAATTAGCCGTCGGGAGTAAAGTAGCCTTACTTTCAGTGGCCAAAAAAAGCAACAAAAGAATTAGGAGAACAAAAAAAGAACACTCTCTCTCAAAAATTGATTGAAAGCAAAGAACAATAAACCACCCCTAACAACTAAAGTTCTCAAAGTAGACAAGTTTTAAACTGTCACACAACTGTACTCTTTTGAAAAGGGACAAAACAAAAAGCTCCAAAGTCCATAGATGAAGACTTACCTTTTTCTTTGTGATTAGATAGTCGAAGTCCACCAGAGTGAGGTTAACTAATTCACTTGTATCTGGTAGCCAGGTGAACTTCAATTTTGTGGTCTTGACAGATCCTTCGAGATGCAAAACACCGCTCAAGTGTGTGACCTTTCCATCCTGGTCCTTCTCAATTTCCTTTACTATGGCATTTCCCCAATCCATTAAGGTTATTTCCTCATTTACAGAGATCGACTCTGCATCTGCATGGTCTATCCATATCCTATTTGTGTATGTTGTGGCCTTCTCTCCAGCACCCTCATGTTTCTTGTGCCTTTGTATGATCCGAACAAATGGTTGCTCAGGACCATTTGTCAACGTCAATGGTACCCTTTGTTCTTCAATGACAGCAGTATGCCTGGGACACATAGGATCAATAATCTTCTTATTAATTGTCCAAAGCTTGTCCCATTCCATGAGATTAAGATTTTTTGATGCCCCCTGAAACCAAATAGAATTAGAATTAAAACTTTAAGAGGATAAAAAGCTTACTGCACAAAATAATCCACAAATATAAATCAATGGCCATATATTTGCACATGTAGAAGTAAATAAGGAATATTGGCATCCACAGATGTGACGAATCTGAACTTTCCATCCTAAGCCATCTTATAACCAAACGAATTCCTCAATTCAAACAAACGTCCCAAGAATGAGATAAAGTTCTTTCGTATAGTTAGAAATAAAAAAAGGAAATGGAAGAAATCTGCTTTTACTGGCACAACAGAAAGTTTTTCGAGGTTCACAGGCCATTTTTTTTGTTGTATATTCTTCAACTAGAATCAAGATTTCTCATCAGATCTGTATACAGTATCTCGTTCTGACTATAAAAAAAAAACAAATAAATCAGAATAGAAAGATGTAAAGACATAGACACATGTTAGCTTGCCTGTTCAAGAATGAATTGTACCAGTGCCTCAATTTTCAAACCTCTGCGAACAATTCCTTGGACAGTTGGAAATCGAGCATCATCCCATCCATCAACCTTTCCGTTTTCAACAAACCAACGGAGATGACGCTTGCTGAGAATTGTGTAGACCATATTCAACCGGCTAAATTCATAAATGTGAACCTTTCGCAGTCCCATATCTGCTTGAATCCTGTCATATTGAGCATTTCGATCATGGTACTCGCTCGATCGAAGTGCATGAGTTATACCTTCTACAGAATCAACAAATGGACAAGCAAAATCATATGTTGGATAAATCTTGTATTTGGACCCAATCCGATGGTGAGGAACAGGATTGCAACGATAGTACACTGGATCTCGAAGAGACTTGTTTGGATCTTGCATGTCTAACTTACCACGTACACAGCACTGTAATCCTCTCTCTGATCCTGTGATCATTTCCTTCCACAATTTCAGATGCTCCTCTACATTGTTGCTCCTACATTTTGATTCAATGCCATCCATTCTTTCTTTCTGCATTTGCTCACGTGGAGTGTCATCAACATAAGCTTTACCCTGGCGGATCAAACTTTCAGCCATTTCCATCAACTGGGGGAAGTAATCAGACGTATGTGTAACAGTTTCATATTTGATACCCAATGTCTCAATATCTTTTAGAAGATTCTCTACAAATTCAATGCTTTCCTTCGATGGATTTGTATCATCAAAGCGAATTATCATTTGGCCTTGGTACCGTTGAGCAAAATACTGGTTGAGTAGAGCTGCTTTTGAGTGTCCGATGTGAAGATAGCCACTAGGTTCAGGAGCAAATCGCAGGCACACCTTTCCAATTTCAGCATCAGGAAGATCTACTTCAGATGAAGGCCTGCTGCTTGCTTTTCCCTTTTCTGGGTTATCTCCACTGACAACCTGTTGCCCTTTTGGTTTAGCTGCTGCAGGCTTTCCCGAGCCCTTTTTCCCAGCATATGTTGATATGGCTTCATTCAAAGCATCGCTATATTCATCAAATATTGAATTGAACCAGCGTACTAAGTTTGGGAACTTCTTGGACTTCTTCCAACTTTCCCATCTCAGCCCAGTTCCTGAAAAGCATGAAGTGTCAAACATATGACTAGAAGGTTGTGCGTGATGAAAAACTGAATTCTTGAAATACAAAATGAATGAGATAGGGAACAATCTAGCAATGCACATGATACTATGGTTGTCGACCCGTCACCCCTTGGAGCACCACCAGTTTATTTTGCTAAATGAAATGCTGTAGTTGATGGTAAGTCGCGCAATCAAGAAAAGCAGTTCCCGAACTCTTATTTTGATATTCTGGGACTCTCAACATAAATGCAGTAAAATCAATCAACGCATGTCAGAAATTCAGCTCAACAAAGACGTGCTTGAGTGAACAAAAAGGGAAGCCAGCAAATAATGGATTTCTTTTTCATTGAAACTTGATACTCACTAGTAAGTAAATGCAGTAAACTAAACAGATAGGAGTTGGAAGCTGCACCTGCAAGACCAGACCATATGGCAATGTCTGCAATCGACAAAGAGTGCTCCACAAGAAAGGTCCGACTTTGCAGATAATTGTCAATAAAGTTGCAGGCATTCTCGAATTCAGAGCCTACAGATAGGACAGGAGCATAATCGAGCCACTGATCAATCTAAGAAATGGAAAGGAAATGAGAAAGAAACTTTGTAAAAAGGAACGCATAACATGTTTAAGAAGGAAAAAAGCAAAACTATATAGAAAAAGGAGAGTGGGAAAGAGAATGAAAGACCTGGCTAGATTGAAACGGGTCCTGGCCATAAAGAATGGCAACACGGCCAATGTAGCGAAGAAGCACATAGGTTCCCTGCAATTTCAGCCTAACAAACGTACATATAAACAAAGATGAAAATGTCATTAATTTGATGTCGAAGAGAATTAATCAAGTGATGGTGAATGGATAATTGGATACATAGATAGGTGATGAGATTAGGAATTTGGAGGCCAGTAAGGGACAAGGAACAACAAAAAGCTAAACCCGAAACAAAGCACAGGCATAAAAACCTTATTATTATTATTATTAAGAAAAAGGAGAAACCGTCACAATGGATGGGGGAAAAATAGTCATACAAATAAAATGGTCCAGAAGGCAATGAGAGAGAGGAAAAGGCAAAAGGGAAGCAAAGGGGTTATATAAGATAAAATAAAGAGACTTGATGGAGAGTAAAGAAAGAATAGAAGAAGGAATGGATACCCATTAGAGAAGACGAAAGCAGGAAGAGAAGCAGAATCAGCAGCAGCAGCAGTGGGAGGAGGAAGAGTGAGGGACGCAACCTTGGCGGCTGCGATGACAGACAATGGAGGAGTACTGTCAGAGGCAAAAAAAAAGTCTTTTATCTCCATCTCCGTCGCCAGTTAAGATAAAATGGAGGAAATGAGGAGAGAGTTGATGCAGAGAGTGAGTCAGGCACGACGCCACGCTAACTGCATTCGTTCTCTTGTCCACTCTCCTCTGCGTACAAATTACCCTACAAGAATCTCTTTATCATTATTTATTCTTTTTTTCTTTTTTTATGTTGTTGTTAATTGACCTTTGGGCCCTGCCCTTCTTCACTGCATGTAGTCTGGGCTCTTCTAGGCTCTAGCCCACTTCAATTCACCCAACTCGGCCCAACCTCTCTTTTCTTCATAAATTTACCTTTTCTTTTCTTCTTTTATCTTACAATAACAGCTAGCTACCATTCATTTTATCGGAGGGGATTGCAAAATACACGCCACGCACTTTCGCCATAGAATATTTGCTCTGAGAGTTCATTGAACTGCACCTGACAGAAATTTGAAGATCGCCCTCGATGTTCTAAATCTCAAATATTATTTGGAAATTTTGAGTAAAAACGAAATCATTGCAGCATCATTTGCCTAATTCTAGTGTTTAAGCAACATGAATAAATCCTACAACTAATTAAGATTACAGCTTTTTACTGATTTACAAATCACACTAAAAAGGGTGTGATTTACTTTAAAATCCATCTTAACAATCAATCCCACTAAAATGAATTCAATTAGAATCTTAAAACCTATTCCAAATGAAATAAAAGAATTCAATTAGCAAATGCGTAAATAGTTGGAAATCAATTATTATAGCATAGCATAGGATTTGGTTACAAACAAGGTGTTAAAGTTCCACAATTCCAACCCCCCCTCCCTCTTCCACTATACACAAACACATCCCCCTATCTTCTTTCCTGGGATGGGCTGCCTTATTGTTTATCATGCCCTTTTTTGCGATTTATGGCCACCAGCAAGTTCTACTGATATGATAAAACTCGACTTCCCTGCTTCCCTCATGTACCGAACATCTCCGTTCATCAGCTTCACCAGCTTCCTGCTTATAACCAAGCTGATCCCCTCCACAGACGCATCTGTATCCTCCCCAAACATTTGATCTAGCAGTGCTTCAGGAATCCCTGCACCAGGATGCCTTATCCTGTCCAAAAAGTAGCATAATAACCCTTGTTATTAACTGAACCCCCAGCCCATAAACATATAATGATTCTCTTCATTTTATTAGGGTATGACTCGCTCAATCAGAGCAATATTTTAATGTCTTATCCTTTTGTTCACTCTCTATGCATTCCAACTGCTTTTACAGAAATGCATAGAGTAGCTGATCGATTAAATCAAGAATGTTTCTTTTCTGTTCCTTTGGTGGCTTGGAGCCACTTATTTATCCGAAACAAGAGATACCAAAGTCATCTGATATTTGACATGCATGGATGCTTGAATTACACCTAAACGTAACCATAGCTAGATATTGAAATCTCATTTATGCCTCAAGTGCTACCTGAGTTCCAGATGCACAAGATAAACAGATTGCCCCAACTGGTCTTTGGTTAAGCTAGCTGAAACAGAAAGCAGGCCTCCAGAAGGTGTAAAATTAACTGACATCAGCAAGAAATCAGCTAACACCTGTTGAAGCCTGATGCTATCACCATATAATGTCTCAGCCATCGTCTCTTCAGCTGCATCGTTGATTATTCGAATGCCCTTTTCATTGCTCTTCATCATGACTTGACTGGTAGCAGCCACTAGCACCTCACGCAGGGTAAACTCCACCATTTCCAGATCCAAGTAACTGGCCACAATTCAGAAAGGGAAAACAACTGTTAATGAGAGATTGAGAAATAAAAGTATTAGGTTTCAATAAATCATGTTGAGCTTGTGCACGCATTATAGGCAGATTGAGCAGCAGCTCTCTTGATTTTCAACCACAAAACTACCACACTAACACATCAGTTTGTCCTCAGATGATAGAGCCTAACCAAGACTTCCATTACGGAAATTGATTTATTGGCCATGTGTGGACTAATTATTAATAGATGGAGTTGCAAAAAACTAGCTTGAGAGGAAATACAACAACTCTGAGAAGTGAATATGAAAGACCTGTGGATTCAGATGTATAAAAGAACTTTTTTACTTCTGAGAACTAGGATATTAAAAGTAATGTTTGTTTTGAAAAAATTCTGTTGAGATTTCACATCAAGCAAGCACATTCACCACCAAAAGCAAGACAGAAAGGATGGGGAAGTATATTTTACAAAGGAAAAATTGAAATATTCCAAGTCCAAACTATTGAACATGACCCCTACCAAATCCACAAGGAATCCAATTCAGTTATAGTGTAACACACGTTCATAGATTGCAGTGAGCAAGCATGCAATTGAAGACCAAAACTATTTGAAGAGGCCATATAAAACTTAAAACTATGAGTGCCATAACACACCAAAATCATTTGAGAAAGCTTGCAATCCAATCAAAAATGAACAAAGAGGTTCACTCAACTTCTATAAGTAGCAAACGTTCCTGTAATGTAACAAATTTAAATTCAAAGATGTACTATTCCTAAGAATCTTGGATGCAAGGTGAAATGCATTTCACCAAACAGTACAATGATTTTTCCCCCCCAGGAAATGCATAGCTTAATAAAAAAAGAACAGGGATATCAATCTGATAGATTGGACTTTATCATACCCTTCGATGATGCTATCGAGATCTGAGTCATCAAGAATCTTGCTGAGTTGGCACTGGCACTGGGCACTGGTATGCAGAAGCTCCTTTTGTTCTGCTCCCAACTCGGTTCCCTCCATCATTTTTCCAGAAAATATAATTCCAGAGAGAGGATTCCGGATCTGCTTTTTTAAATAAGCCAATGCTTTCAATCTTTTCAAAGCAGTTTGCTCTGATAATCGCTGGACATGAAGTGCTTGTTGCAGCTCTTGGCTTGCAAGCTGTAGAAAGCAGAATACCCCAGTGATTGCACCCTCTCTGTCCAATTTCTTACTCACACACAGCAGGCATTCCACATACTTTCCAGTCCGAGCAAAGAAACCAAAAGAAACCTTCTCGGATTCCTGGCCAGTCATGGCAGTATTAAGAACAACACCAAGATTTACAAAAGCCTCCTGATTCTTGAGACGACAGCATGCCATGTTTAACCCAAAAACCTCTCCCAATAACATTTTATCTAGAACTTCTTCTCGTTTCCAACCAGTCAAATTTGTCATGGCAGGATTCCACTCAGAACACCAGCCAAACTCATCCGTCCCAAATATTGGGGGAATCAAAGGGTTTCGGTTTTGTACAATTGCTTTGTAATCCCCTTCAATCCGGGTGAACTTGTCCATGACCATCTTCTGGCCAGTGATATCTTGACCCACAAAGCACACCCCCACAACATTTTCATGAAGGTCCCTGCTTGCACAGGCATTAACAACTAAGTAGATGGGGCCACATTCAGACTTGGAACCATGTGTCTTGATCTCAAATTGTATGTTTTGCTCTTCTTTGCCTAATCAAAAAAGAAAGGAAAAGTATTGAAAGTGGCGCAGATGAATTGGAATATTCTACAGAACAGTATACACCCAACCGAGAGATTCAAACAAGCACCACTTCATCTCAGGCAAAGAATAACATTTTGTTAATAACAAAACAAGTAAGAGATGACCAGAACGTAAAATGACATACCAAAGATATTCAAACAACCATCATTTCCACTCAGGCAAAGAATAACATTTTGTTATTAACCAAACAAGTATGAGATGACCAGAACAAAAGATGACATACCCTGCAATGCCAAGAATAACATTCTTTTGACTATGTCAACCGAAGAATCTTCCACAAGTGTTAGCAAATGCTTCCCGATTGCTTTATCAACAAGAAGACCAGTCAATTCAGAAATTTTTGTATTCCACCCGTTGACTAGACCATCAACATCAACTGCCAAAATTGGCACTGTAGCTGTTTCAATTAAACGGACCATCTCACTAGTAACTGCTTCAAGTTCTTGCATCCCTTCAATTTTGAGGTCGCTTAGCCTTGCATGAATTGTTTTGGTATCCACATCCATGGTTTCAATGTCTTTGAATGTGTTCCTCAGGATAAGCTGCAGAGAATGGATTGCATCCATTTCATAGTCCTTCCAAGGCAAACTCCTTGTCTTGACAACTTCAAGGAAGGCCTTGAAAGATGACCTAGGGTGCATTCTCCTTCCATCATCCTTCTCCCCAGGTTCATGCTTTGCACCACCCCATCGAATTTCCGCAGCAGTCTGGGATCGAAACCAAAAAAGCATGTCCTTGGAAGTTATTCTCACAGCTGCCATTCCACAAACTACATCACCAAGAGCCAGAGCCCCTGGGTACCCTGCATCATACAAGCTGTCTGTACTCAAACCTGTAGAATCCATATGGTACTCGGAGAGCCAAAAAGCTATATCCTGAAGCTGCAGATCACTTGGAGTTATCCCCAACCTCCATATCTTATTCCTATAGAACAGGACAGCACCATCACACTTTACGAGATCCATAATGTTCGGGCTCTGTGTCACAATACCCAATGGTGCATCACGCATGAGCATATCACATAAGAGTGTCTGGGTGCGGAGGATGTTCTTCTCGACAATTTGATTTTCCAAATCCAATTCCTTGTTGACATGGATAGCAAATACTTGAGCTAGAAACTCACAAGCATACCTAAGAGGGAAAGGAACAAACCTCGGACTTGTATTATGACACACTACTAAACCCCAAAGTCTCTTTCTTTTCTGTGGGTTCACAGAATCAGGGGTATCACCATCTTCATCCCCATCATTGACTACAACTGCCATAACCAGAGAAGCGATGGAGTTCATGTTCTCCATGTATTGTAAATGACAACTGTGTGGGGCCCTCAGGGTTGAACCACACAATGTCAGATCAAATGGAAGCTTCTCATCCTGAAGCACCTTGACATGTTTCGCATGACAATCAACAATCATTCGAACTTTATTCTTCATAAATAGAAAGCGTGAAGCCTGAGGGATATCAGTGGCTGGATAGTGCAAACCTAAATATGGCTCCATGCCTGGCTTTGTAACCTCAGAGACCACTTCTCCATGATCATCATCATGAAATTTATAGGCCATCGCCCTATCATATCCAGTGAGCTCAAAAACCTCCTGAACCATTGTATCACAAAGCCTTTCCATGCTTCCACTAGGCAAAGACTGCAGCCGAGTAATCGCTTTGGCTGCAAGCTTGTATGATTGCAGAGCACCAGCAGCAGTCATGGGAACCTCGTAAGGCTTCACAGGTTCAAAGTCAATGATCAAACTGCCAGTCACCCGGTGAACAATGGCATAAAACGGCTTCCCAGAAGTCTTGCAATGGACCAATATAGGATTCAAAAGAGAAACATCCCCGAATCCCATGGCTTTTTGCAAGGCAGATGCACTAGGAGCAGTGAAGATAGTCCTGATGTCAGTTCCAATGCCAAGAACAGGATGTTCCCCAACACTTGGCACTGCATGACTGACCATAGTCAACAGTTCAGGGGCATTCTCACTGTATGCAATGACTTTGAAAGTTTTCTCATCTAAGGCTAGCAAGCATCCAAAAGGCTGGATCAGCTTGCCTTTCTGGATGTGGTGAAGATAAGTTGTAGTTACTTTGTCAGACCTGGGTGGCTGATCTCCACCAACTGAGTCAGTAACACGCACTGAGCTTGAGTAATCAAAAGAGCTGCCTGACTCCTCAAAATCAGCATGGAGCTTGGCATCCACAGTGGTCTGAGCAATAATCCTAGCACTGTGTCTTGATCTTGCTGAATTGCTGGATGAGTGGCTTGGCCTTGAAGAAGACATTTTCACTCAAACTGTTGAGAGGAAAAGAATGAAAACGATGAGATAAAATCTTAAACTTGGCAGGAATGCTTGATTACTGGAACTAGTTCTACTTCTACGCACGAAGAACAATATCTTTTTGCATAAAGTGATACAAACACTAACCATTCTTTTTGCAGAAAGTAAAACAACCATAGTAGTAATTGTTATTGATACAAATGTTGTCTTTATTCCCACCTTTGGTGTAATCATTTCGTCATTATCATCAAACCAGTCGGAACGAGTAGTAAGAAAAAAGATAATAATAGCAGTGGAACTGAGAAATTTTTGTGAATACGGCCTTCGATGATGATGAAAACATCAGAATTTCTAAATGAGTACCTCAAGTATTCAAAGATAAGAAAACTTGATCATAGAGAATCTAATGCCCTATTACTGAATACTTGTCATCTTCCCTTAGATTATTAATACCTTTAAGTGCAATAAGTTACTAAACAAAAACAACAAAGAAATCATTTTGAAAAATACAATTTTTGTTCATTTTATACCTAAATTGCACCCACAAAGTATTATGATCACAAAGGATGGACTCCCCGATCAACTAATATAAGAAAAAAACAATTATAAAGATCAAATTTTTAGCAACTAAAATATGAAATTTCTTCACCCAGACTTGATTGTTTTAAGCTGAAAAATGACCATTACCAGAGCATTAGAAAGAGAAAAGATAAGGAAAGGAAAAGCCTATAACCTGATGAGATGATGAACGAAGCGGAACCCAGTTATGATAGATCCAGTAAGGTTCAACAACTGGGGTTTAAACAGCTTGAAGAAGAGAAAGAAGGAGAAGAAAAATAAAAGCAAGTAAAATGAGAATCCCAAGTGACCCCGGGAAACAGAAACCCCATATCTTGTTAATAAAATATAGAGTACAAAATATACTGATGACTGCCTTTCCCTTCCCTCTTGTGTCTCTGTGACTGTTGTTGTGAGGGACCCCTCCACTCCAATCCCTTCTTCTATCCCAGCACAGGGCAGGGGACCACGAACCAATATTATATTAGTATATCAGTCACTGGGTTTTAGATACCATTTACAGAGATTGAGGATTTCCTTGATGGGTGGGTTTGCCTTCGCTCAGACTCGAAAACACTAGCAGTCACGCTTGTCCTGGTCTTGGATAAAGAAATAAGTCCCCTTGCTATGGTTTGGTTGGTTTTACAAAGTACAGCAGCTTTGGGTCACCCCTATAAATAGCATGGACTGCTAATTTCATTGGTTTATCCTTTTGTCTTCTTTTTCTTTATTTAATTTGATTTAAAATTGGTATGTTATTTTTGGTAAAGCCATGATGGATCTGGTGTTGATAAGCACCTCAGCACATGCCTGATGTCTCCCACACTAATCCCAAACAAAACTGCAAAATCTATTCTTATTGGACTGGCAAGTGCCTAATCCACTTTGTGATTATTATAAATTAAAGTAAATGGGGAGTGTATATGCAAGTGGGATCCTATCCTCAACAAAAGAAAAGAGATTTGGCCCTTTGGATAGGTGAATTATGAATTGAGAAGGAAGCTTAACTTTGAGTAATTTGCTGATGCTAGAAAACAAAGGGTAAAAAGCCAAAGACATGTGAAAAATAGAGAGGCCCCATCGTAAAACATGAGGCCATGCCTTCTGTGTTAACTCGACTTAAACACAAACATCACAGTGAGTTATGGTATTCACGTGCACTCCAACTCCGCAATGCATTGCAATCCAATCCTGGCGCATCTTCTACATTCAGATTGGCCTTTTGGGCCATACTTCACTGGTGTCATTGAATTCTCGATTTCCAATATGTATATTTGTTCTGGGAATGGTATGATAGCATAGTAGGGCCATTCCCTTTATCCATTTTGGACTAAATTCCAAGTTCATTGCTTTTACAAGACGGTGACTAGAGCATATGTCCTCCGTATTTTGACCCGAGAATGAACGAAGAAACCATCTTGTGATGGACCCTTTGTTTAGTTTCCAGCGGATCATGTATTCCTTCTTATCTTCAACAACAGGTGAACGGCGACAAGTTTCATATAGGTACCGAAGGAAGGGCATCGATGCTCTTATCTGTTAAATTTTTGTCACTTGCAACCTCTCTCTAAGCATTTCTTTCCATCACGATCTGCCAACATCCACACTACTAATAATCTGAGACTGGACGTCTAGCAAGATAATCTCAAGTTTCTGCAATGCATTTTTCGTTGCTCTTGGTTCTCATTGATAATTTGATAGATATGCACATGCTGAACCTCAATCTCTGTGATTTGGCATGTTCCAATATAGGGTTCTCCATGTTCCCTGCTATAGGCAGCACTGGCATCATTTATGTTGGAAAATCCAGTTTGAGATGTCACATTCTCGACATGGTGCCATAAATTAACATACACTGTCTTCATAGCCCGTGCCTCGGTGCCTCTAATCATAGTATAAAAAAAAAAATTAGGTGATTCAGCCCCTTGCACACCACATCCACGCGCATAGATCCCAAAAGGTCACCTATAACAGAGATCTCAGAAGCAATTCTAGGGAACACATGACGGGAACAACTACGTAAACAAAAAGATCATCAAAGGCCACCCCTCTTAAAACCACAAGAATTGCATTTACACCAGCAGCCGAAACAAACTTTTAGCAGCCTAACCCTCTGTTTCATTGGTCACAGAACCGGAAATTCATTAATAAACACAAGTTGACGCAAAAGTTCTCTGAGATTGGGTCATAGGATGGCTTGCAAACTCCATTCACTGATTAGAGATTCATGACACAGAATAATGTAAAACATGTTGAGGTGTGATTCCGATGGTATGGAATCTGTCACCCCCATAAGACTCTTTGATGGTAACTCCCCTGAACAAACCAAGCATGCAAGCAGAGAATCACGAATGCCTCAAGCATTGAAACAATCAATTCATATGAAGAAACATGCTGAATCATCAATAGATAGCTCATTAATACAAACGTTAATGCATAAAATATGCCAAAATACAGAATATTGAAAGGCATTAGCTACATTTCACAATCTGTTGCTGCATTGAGAATGCATCTATCGATTACCTTGCATGTAACCCTCTCCATCTAGATGTATGTCGATTCTTAAAGAGGATGTGCTCATTAAATACATGGCCCTCGCTAATCTTTTCCACTGGTATTTAAGTTGAAAGTACTGGCAGCAGCTGCTTTCATGCTGAAAGTCAACAAGAATGAAACTCGTTACCTTGGCTAAGAGAGCAACCCAGTAAAAATCTTACAGCAACCAACCAGGCTATAGTAGTTTCCGCCATTCCATCCAATAGCATAAACCTTAAACATCATGCACCTTACAAGTACAAAGAAGCAAAAAGAACTTTAGAAATAAACAATTTATCAAAGAGAATTTCAGATCAAGAATTATCAGGGTGCTGCCCTGTTGAGAAAGAAGCAAAAGGTACTATTCAAACTGCTTAACTCCATTACCTAGATTCAAAAGACATATCGAGGAAAACATAATGTATCAGGCAAGAAATGTGAACGAATAATCTGTTTAGAACAAAACTCTACAATTGAAAAGAATAAAAAATATCTTGCCAAATCTACTATATGTTTGAATCCTTCTGAATTTCCCTAGTCTTGTACATGAAATTTGCATCCAAGTAAACAACTGGTTTTGAAGTTTGCAAGTCCAACAGAAGCTTGATATAGAGTTCTGCCAAAGGTAGACAAGGTAAACATGTGGCAGAGACCTTAAACATGGAGCTGCTCCCAAGTACTCTCCATCCAAGGTAAACAGTATACAAGCAGGCAGACAAGACTGATTTCTCCATTCATCGTTGTAAATTTTACATGGATGTCAAATGAGCCATCTTAGTGGCATGGAGAATTCTGGCTCGGTTCAGGGCATCAATCAGCTTTACCCAATAGTACTGAAGCTCAAATGAAGGTAGCACTCTTACATGATATACATAATCACGAAAGTTTCAAGTAAGAGGAACCAAATTACTCGGGGAAGGAATTAGCCACTCAGGCTACAAAAGTTGTATTGCAACCGCAAGTTTCTAATTGATTGAACAAAGCATCAATGAACGAATGTCATAAACATAGAACCACAAGCCAATGAAATCAAAAGGCAAAACTTTTAAAATAAACTCACAAACCCCACCAACCCATGTGATCAATCTGCAATCTTTTTTAACTCGTAGAGATATTGAGAGCAGTGAAAAAGACCCCCTTCCCTTGAAGCATTCAATATCGTTACTATCATCATTAATATGCATCAAAATGGGTATTGCATTCTTTGAAATAAAAAAATTCTTCTCAATCAAGGCTTTTAACGTACAAAAATCTTGACAATCATGCACCTTAAAAGTACAAAGGCATTGATCAAGAGTTATCAGGGTACTGCAGTTGTAAAGAAAGAAGCAAAGAGTGACACTAAAACTAGTTGACTCAGCCATTGAAAAATATCACGGTCTACATATTGGAAAATATAATGTGCCAGTGTATAAGAAATATCAAGTAATCTATTAAAACAAAATTCTATATACAATTTGAAAAAAAAAAATCCAAAGATGTTGACAAACGCTCGCAGTATTGCAGAGGACCGAAATGCTCATGCCAATCCCTCTAAACACCAATATCCTTGTGAATCTCCGTAGCCTTCACAAAGAATTGTGCCTGAAATTTGAATCAAAAGAAACAATTGATATTGAAGTGTGTATCTGTATGATTCCCAATACAGACCTCGGCCTCAAAGACATATAAGAGTCTAGATATTACATGTATGACATACCTTAATCATTTACAGAGGTGCTTCCAATTCTCCATCCAAGAGGCAGACAAGGTATACTCTTGAGGGCAAAATTTAGAATATGAATGAAGATGAATATATTCTTGATATCATCAATGAACGAAGGCCAAAAACACAGAATCGGCTATCAATAAAATAAAGAGCCAAGCTTTTTGAAAGCATTTCAGAAAAGAGAAGGACCCATGTGATCAATTAGCAAATCTTTTGGCAAAAATCTCATGAAGAAATTGAAAACAGTAACACTGTGGATGATATGATAGGATGGATGAATCTGTGAAATCTTCATAAAGTAGTAGCAGTAGTATCTAAAGAATGGGGGTTGCATTCTTTGGAATAGAAATCATTGGTCTCAATCAAAGATTTCAACATGTCGAAGGTGAAGTCAGGATGATTAGGGTCGCTTGTTTGAGACTGGAGGGTTGTTGATGTTGAAGAAGGTTCCAAGGTAGGGGGTTGCTTAAAACAAAAACAACTAGTACTAGTGTTACCTGGAAAACAATCAGCATTACTAGCAGCAGCAGGAGTGCTTTTTTTATGGAAAAGTCTGTTGGGCTTAATGAAGGGAAAGAGGACCACTTTGTTTGGTTTGGAGAAATTAATGTTTTTACTACTTGCAGAACCATCGCATGATTCTCTGAGAGGAAGGTTCTCTTTCTTCTTATTCTTCTTCTTCTTCTTCTGCAGCATCAGCATCAGCATCAGCATCATCATAGGCTTCTTGTTGCTCTTCTTCTTGTTGGCAGTAGGGAGGGCATCAGACCCATTGCCTGGATTGCCATGTTCATCCTCAATAACATCGTCATCTTCCTTATAATTATCAACAATAATATCATTGGAAATATTCAGCCTATCTGACACAAACATATAAATTTAAGGAAAGAAACTGTGTTTGAATTGAAAAACTGAGAAAAGAAAAGAAGAAAGATAAGTAACTCCAATATTTTTCTTGATAATTAATTTTAATTAACACCCACACTCGTTAACACGGAGGGATTGGAGAATTAGAATTAAGGATGAGAGAGAGAAAATAACGCACAAATAAGATAAGGGGGAAAAAAAGGGTAAAATTACTTTGAGAAATTGAAATTGAATTTGAAATCTATGTATTCCGATTGAGTGTGAGAGATACAGACGAGAGTGAAAAAAAAAGAAGAAGGGAAAAAAAGAAAAAGGGAAGAAGTGGAGAGACAGGTGGGGTAAAAATATCGAAACCTTGGGCTGAGTTGTCGGGTGGGTATCTCATCCCCAAATTAACGCCCTTCCACCACCACTACAACTCACGGACAGTTAAAACCAAAGTATCGGAAACAAATTCAACCCCCACCTTTTTTTCAGTGTTTTTCTACATTAGTATAGTAAAAAAATATATATATAGTAAAATATAACTGTCTAGAAAATATTTTAAAAAAATTCACACAAGGCTGGTAAGTTTTTGGTGGGACCGGTATGCACCACCATCCTAACTCGTTCAATTCAAGAATAGGCCTATGGTATTTGTGCAGAAGTTGACATTAAAATTTCTCAAGATGATAAACGAATCTAGAATGCTCGTGGATGTACATGCCTTGAGCTCATGTTTACAATCAACGATCTCATCTTATGCTAAGATAAATTCGAGATGCATGCTAACCTCCTTTGTGACCTCTTAAAGTTCATCACGATATAAATTGAACATATTGTTAACTAGAATATATCCCATTTCATTAATGCCTTCATAGATAAGGGTTACTGCTCTCCGATCGAGCCCTACATAATAAGCAATGAATATAATAAATACATTAAAAATAATTAGTGGTGTGGTAGGAAGTGGAACTTCTGCATACTAGCTACACACATTTTAGATTTAGTAAAATAAAAAATCAGGGCGGTACCAATTTCATCTTGTCCAAGACCAGCGAATTGTTTTGTGTGGTCTGCTAACATAAATGATATGTATACTCCTAATTCAACTTATTCTTGGTTTTTGTCCATAGCTAGAAATCTTCTTCCAGATATGCGGTGGACTTGGATTTGAAAATAAAGGCTCCACGCAAAAAATTAAGATGTTTATTTGGCAATTATTTCATAATATCCTTCCCACTAATTTATTATGGTTTAAACGTAATATTTCCTTATCTTTAATTTGTGATGGTTGTAACCGGAAAGACGATGATTTTTTACCTTGTATTAGAGATTGTGTGCTTGCCGGGAGTATTTGGCTTGGATTAGGTCTCACAAATCACAAGGGTTCTAGTGTTCTAATGTGGTAGAGTGAGTTCAAAGATATGCCTCATTAGATATTTTCTTGTTATTCTTGTTTGGTCTCTAGTGGATTTGAAGGAAGAGGAATATTTTAACTTTTGGGGATGAGTAGTTTAGGGGTGACTGATTATTACTGTGTTGTGATACTTAGAATAATTCAAAAGTAGTGCATAGACATCCTACTACTGTCTCATGGCT
>Ga0325414_1002058_pt1 | contig 20059 bp, 6 predicted proteins | sample PopdelMetagenome_8_FD_206183 | JGI IMG/M metagenome (GOLD analysis project Ga0325414, IMG submission 206183) | Populus deltoides microbial communities from Bellville, Georgia, United States - Leaf-PdKOR-R3 | ecosystem: Host-associated > Plants > Phyllosphere > Phylloplane/Leaf | place: USA... | reverse complement strand
TGGTTATTTTTAAAAGTAATTTTTATTTTAAAATATATTAAAATAATATTTTTATTTTTAAAAATTTATTTTTAATATTATTACATTAAAATTAAAATATCTAAAAACATTAAAAATATATTAATTTAAAGTAAAAAAATAAAAAAATTTTAAATTTTTTTAAAAGCACTTTCCAACTGTAGTGCCAAACATTGCGTACCGTTTAGAAACGCGATGCAAACCATGTTTCATAAAAATTTTAAGTTTTTTTTGCTAAAAAATAATTTTTTTATATGTTTTGGATCGTTTTAATGCGCTCATCTCAAAAATAATTTTAAAAAAATATTATTTCAATGTATTTCAGCACGGAAAGCACTTTAAAAAACGACCGCTACCGCACTTCCAAATATACTATGTTGTGGTTACTTTTTGTTAAAAAAAATGAGTACACATGCTAGATAAATTGATAATTATTAAAGTTTAGATTGAAAAATCAAGTATTTAACTATATAAATGAATAATCATTTATATAAATGCAAAGTAATTTCTGTGCATCATTTTTGTGTTATTGCTTGTGTGTTTGCACAGTGTTTTTATTGCTTGTTATTTCTCGTCACATGTCCTCTTGCATCCTTGTATTTATAGCAGCCTGTAATGAATCGTTACATGTCGATCCTAGCAAAATGAATTCACAAAGCTTGTAGTTCTCTGTTAATTATGATTTCTCGGGTGAATTATTATTCAACGCCGCCGTGTAAAACCCAAGATCATTGATTTTGTTTCCAGCCAGGGGATGCAAGATCCAGTCTAACCTTCTTTTACACACACGTACAAGATGCTGTGATATTTTGTTCATGCTGGGCTGCATTCTGTAACACGTAGCTTGAATTGGGTAAATTATCTGCTACGCTAAAAGAATTGGGGTAAAACCTCGTATTTTTTATATGAGTACCGAAGGAGTTCCTGTATTTTTTTAAGAAAATTCCATCTTTTATTTTTTTATTGAATTTTTTAAGTTTTTTATTCTATCTTTCAATATTATATTAATTTTAATTTAATTTTTATGAGGTTATCACAATATCAAATAAATATCTTGATATTTAATCGATACTTAATTTCACAAGTGTCCATTTTTATTGTTATATCATTGTAAAAAGTAGTTAACAAATAAAAGTATTTAAACCCAGTGTAGTCCATGTTTCGGATCGTGAGTTTGATGAGTTAAGTTATGATGTCTAGAATTATCTAATATGTCAACGTTTTAATATTAAAAAAATATCATTTTGAAATTTTCTTTAAAGTTAAAGCATATATTTTAATAGCTATCTAATTTTCTTTTGGTATTGTTAAGTTGACCAAGTTATACAAGGACAACTCCCAAATAAATTAATTTAAACTCAAGTTAAGAAATGAGCTAGGTCAAGAGATTTTAAGGTTGAACTACTAGACTGATCTTTTAAAAAAAATTCATCTTCAAAAACTTTATTTGAAGAGAGTTTTTTTATATATATTTTTAATTTTATTATTTAATATTGAATTGATTTTTAACTTGTATACATAATTTGTTTCCATTTTGTTTCGATAAATTGCAAGATTAATATGATTGGTCAACTTTAACAACAATATAAAATAATTTCACGTGTGCTGATTTATATGTATATATATATATAGGGACACTGTCTGAGACCATTTTTTTCCTGCTTACGTGGAGGAATAGGAAATGGTATTCTCTCAAGAAAATTCACCAGGACATGATCAGTTAGCTCAGCCACGAATAAGCGAATACACGATAACCAAGCCATTAATTTTCGTATTTTGATAAATCAAGAGTGAGGCTGCGGAGAAATTGAAAGCTCCCCAGTTTCCATTCCCCTCCACTTTGTAGATTACACCATTTGCCACTTGTCCAATTCTTGGGTGGCATGATCAATCATTGACCGTTTATTATATCGAGCATGTCCTATAATGTCAACAAAGAACCACTATTTTTTTTTTTTTTTATCAGCAAAGAAGCAGTTGTGTACAAAGTGTCGTGTAAGCATGCTATATCTTCGCCATTTTTTGTACCCTGTTTTAAAAAAAATTGTTAGGTAAAATTTATTTATTTTTTATTATTTTAATGTATTAATATTAAAAATAATTTTTTTAAAATAAAAAAAATATTATTTTAAAAAATAACATACCATTCTAAAATAACTCCTTCTTCAACGATAAAATATTAAAGTGACAATCATCTAGGTGGTGGTCCAGTGGTAAGAAATTGGGACCAAGATATTTGTTTCTTTTGTGATTTCAGGTTTAAACCCTTGGTTGCTCATATGATAACCACTAAAGGTTTATATGACTATTAACTTCAGGACCCGTAATAATAATCAAGATGCACGCAAACTGATCTGGATTCCACCATTAAACTAAAAAAATATTAAAGTGACGGTTGATTATGCCTTTGCATTGAATGATATCAATATAAATATATCAAAATTAAAACCCCCCATCAAATCAATCATCTTTCAACCGTGATATAATTTTACAAATACACTTGTATCTGCGTTAAAAACCACGACAATGAGTCGACATTAGTGTTTTCTTTTTGGAGCTGCGGTTAAATTTATTATTTATAAATAATGTTTTTTTTTAATTTAAAATTATTTTTTTAATTGTTTTGGTATGCTAATATTAAAGATATATTTTTAAATAAATTTTTTTAAAAAATACAAAATATCCAAGCACCCCTTAGCCAAGTACGTACGAAAAAAAGAGAAGGCAATCGAGGTCACAAGGGACCCTCTTCCTTCACGGGTATGATGACTCCACCACACAAACAGACACTAGGAGTTGAATAGCAATAGCAAAATCTCCTCGCCTGCAACCAGCTTAATAGCAATAGCAAAATCTCCTCGCCTGCAACCAGCTTATCGAAGCTATTTAAAAATGTGATCGAAATTGTATTTTTATAAATTTTATTTTTAAATCATTTTGATATATTAATTTTAAAAATAATTTTTAAAAAATAAAAAATATTATTTTAATATATTTTTTAAAAAATATACTTTAAATCAAAACCGTTATCTCAATTCCAAAACTCTAAATAACCACCGTTCGCTTATTCTACACAACAAAGTACTGCTAAAACAGACATCAAGCTAAATAAAACGGCATATTACAAAAATAAAAACGATTTTTCTTAATTTGCCACGAGAACACAGGTGAAGAAAACTTTGAAGTTTAATTCTTTATTTTTTTTGTGGCCATTGATTTAAATGGCAACGATAATTAATGTCCTTTATCTTTTCATGTAAATGTCCACACGGCTTCCATTGAGTGTATTTTAGACCACCCGCGCATATATATATATATATGTATATTGAAACGACAAGCTATATAAATCAAAATAATACATCAATGATATTTGATAGCATAGCCCGCATCCCATTTTATTTTGTAGATAATCACTTCAATAGTACAAATCTTCAAAAGCAGGCAGAGCCGCCGCGCATCGCTTTTTAACAGTAAGACTCAAACAGTAAAAGAAGATCGGAACCTGCCCGTTTTGTCCAAGGAATCTACCGAGAATGATTCCCTTTAAATCTAAAGACCTAAAAAGCTAATTAAGAAAAAAAAAAGCCACCGATTTTTATGGGATTTTTTCTTCGAATTACACGAGTTGCAAGAATAAATGTGGTAATCTCATGTTAGTCCCCAACCTCTACTATCCATCTCTCATCCTATGAAAAAATTCAGTCAAGTGCTTCTGTCTGAAATCAATGTAAAATCTCGACAGGAAACTTTTTAATTATCTCAACAAGTTATTACAAAAAGTAGTTAATTTACATGGAAAACTCTTTCAAATCTTGATACAAGTTTTCGTTTTTTAAGGCATTCAAGACCTAATTAAAAAAAAAAAACAAACAAACAAATAAGTTTGGAAGTCTTCGCTGGACACTGATTTAAGGTTTCCCCAGATAAAAAAAAATAAAAAAAATTCACCGGCACGTCATCAAGCTCAGGTCCCACCATCTGTAAATAAATAAATAAACTAATAAAAGGCCCCACCGAAAACAAATCAAGGACTGCCTCTCCCTCCCTCTCCCTCTCTAAAAACTCTCCACCATTCCCTTCCTCCTCTACTTCACACACAGCCTATCTTCACTCTGTTCATCTTCGAATATCTCTCTCTCCCTTCTCATCTCTTGATACAGATCTATTTTTGTTCTTGCTGAAAATGACGGACACAACAGATGATATAGCAGAGGAAATCTCCTTTCAAGGCTTTGATGATTACTGCAAACTGCTTAAGAATTTATTAAACGATGTGTTGCAGAGAGAAGTTGGTACTGATTTCGTCGAGAAACTTGAACGCAATCGCACTCTCGCTCAGGTCTTCTTCCTTTTCTTCTACTTCTCCTTCTTTTTCTTAGAGAGAAGTTACTGTGATCGATGATCATAACTTTAAACTGGTCTTGATTTTTTTTTTTTAGTGTTCATTGGATTTTTTTTGGTGTGCGGATGTTGTCATCATTGTTTTTGCTAGTTTCGCGTATTGTGTTTTTGCATGGTTTTGTTTTGTTGAGGAGAAAACAGTGGAAGCAAAATTAGTTAGTATTAACATTATTATTATTATTATTATTATTATTATTATTATTATTTACTTGTTTGTTTATTTTTGTGATTGCTACCTTTTTGATAAATATTCTTTTGGTGATTACTTATTTTTTCTTACTACGTCTTATGTGCTTTTCTATTTTGTTTTTAATTTTTAATTTTGCATGTTATACTAATTAAGAAGTAATAGCTGTAATCAAAGTAAAAAAAAAGCTAAAAAAATTATGTTCTTTTATTACATATTTGCTAATTAAAGGTAAATTTTATTTTTTTGAAATAGCATTTATTTTATACTGTTTTACTTCGTTTAGCCTCAAAGCTGTTGCAGTCTTGCAGATTGTGATGACAAGAAGAATCAGTGATTTATTTATTATTTTTTACTGGTATATTTTTCCTGCATTTTCATCGATTAATATTCATATATCGGGAGAAAATATTAAGGGAAGTTATATTTTTTTTTTGGGTGTGTGTACGCGTGTATAGAGTGCTTGTAATTTGAGATTGGCGGGGATAGAAGACACAGCTGAGTTGCTGGAGAAGCAGCTTGCATCAGAGATATCAAAGATGACATTAGAGGAAGCATTGACACTTGCTCGTGCTTTCAGCCATTATCTTAATTTGATGGGAATTGCTGAGACCCATCACAGGTACGTATAAGTTTCAGATAACTTTTGAAATTGAGCATGTTGACACTGCATAATGTATTCCTTTCATGCAGGGTACGTAAGACACGGGATTTGGCGCATCTATCAAAATCTTGTGATGAAGTCTTTAATCAGCTGTTGCAGGGTGGAACATCGGCTGACGAACTTTATGACTCTGTTTGCAAGCAGGTTTGTCTGTACTGGTATTTTTCTTTCGAGTTTTCTCTGACAGTTGGGTTGGTCACTGAAACTGACAATTAAGAAAGCAGAAGAAGTTTTCAAATCGCAATTTGTGTTTTTGGAAATTCTTACAAGTTTAGGGGGCGCATCAACTCGATCAGCCTAAAGAATTTTACCGGCTTCATTCAGTGGAACGTTTTTTGCATGATCTATAAGGACTAATAACTACTACCATGACTACGAATTCTTTTATTTCCCTGAATATCTTAGCTACTAAATGGAGCATATCAGTATTATATAATTGCAATTTTTAAATGCGATCCTGCTAAGTAGTTGCTAACAGTTCTTATATCATGTTCTTGTCCAAATCTTGTTCATGCAGGAGGTTGAAATCGTTCTTACTGCACATCCTACTCAAATTAATCGTCGTACCTTGCAATATAAGCACGTTAGAATTGCTGTAAGTTGTTAATGGCTTGGGCACTGATTGTTATGTTACATATGATAATATTAGATATTGCAACAATGTCAAGGGTAACATTTTGGATGTGAACTTGCTCTATTTGCAGCATCTTTTAGATTACAACGATCGACCTGATCTTACACAGGAAGATAGAGAAATGCTTATCGAAGATCTGGTATAGTCTCAAACCTCAATAATTCTGCTTAAGAGTCACAATCAACGTTACAGTTAGAGCATAATGATCCGGTGTCAAATTATCTCTCTCTGTTTTTTTTTTGGTGGTTTATATTATTTTTGCTTTTGTAGGTAAGAGAGATTACTTCAATATGGCAGACAGACGAGCTTAGGCGCCACAAACCCACGCCAGCAGATGAAGCCAGATCTGGTAAGCCAAGTTACTTCTAAATCTGTTTGAATAACTTACCTTTGGTTCTTTGGAAGTTTCTGTTACTTGGTGATGCCTGATGGGATCATATTTTGATAAACTCAGGCTTGCACATTGTGGAGCAGTCTCTATGGAAAGCAGTACCTCATTATTTACGTCGTGTCAGCACTGCGCTGAAGAAGGTTTGCTGTCACATGATAGTGTTTTCTTTCAAATGATTGTGAGAAGTTGGTTGACTTCTTGTTCTTGTATGTGGATTTGATCGCTGCGTTTCTTTTCCCCTTAGCATACAGGAAAGCCACTTCCATTAACCTGCACGCCAATAAAGTTTGGGTCTTGGATGGGGGGTGATAGAGATGGAAATCCAAATGTAACAGCGAAGGTGAGCCTTTCAAATTCATGATTGGGTTCTCTGGTATTTATCTGGGAAGAAACTAATTTAATTGAAGAAAATATTCCCACTCATGGGTTGTGTATGACAGAAGTTGGTTCATTAATTTATCTAACAGGCACGTGCAAAGAATGATCCCTTTAATCATGTTGTAGTATGGTAATGTCCATTTAGGAAATCCATCTGTTTTCCTTAGAACTTAAATGAAAAGGAAGTTGCTTGCTGCTTCTTTCTAGTTACAATTAAATGTCCTGATGAATGCCTAAGATCCAAGGTTATTGAGTGACAATATCATGGCTTTGCTTTAAAACCTATGGCATTTTTGTGCCATTAAAGTTATCTTGTGTTTATTTTGCATATTATCACTGTCCTTGTTGTTTATTAGCATCTGCACTTCAGAGTTCAGTTCTTGATTTAAACTATCGCATGACATATCCACATATTGAAATGACCCTTGCATCAGCAGACATAGTCTTAAAATTGAAGGGTTGCAATATTTTTCTGTGCCCCAGAAGACTTTATTGTTGGGATACTTTGTTGTTTGTTGCCAGATTGTGTGTTTGTGTAGTCAACCATTGCATCATTTCATGGGAAAAGCTTAGTAATTGACAAAGACTGATTTTCGATGTGGCTATTAGCACTCTACCAATTCATAGTGGCACTTCACCTTTATAACGGGAGAAAGTGGGGTTCCACGCGCGCTGTAGTGCTAGTAGGAGAATTCCTAATCTTTTCCTGTTATACTGTACCGTTTCTATCAGGTATATAAAGTTGTTAATAGATTTTGTTTTTATTGTTCCAGGTCACACGAGATGTCTCTCTTTTATCAAGGTGGATGGCTATTGACCTTTACATTAGAGAAGCTGATAGTCTCAGATTTGAACTATCCATGTCTCGCTGCAGTGATAAGTTGTCAAGAGAGGCACATGACATTCTAGAACAAGGTTCAATTCACTGGAAATTTACTTAAATTATGTAAAAAATTTCCTCTGTGGACAATCTGACAAGTAACTGTCTAATTAGATAAAAAAAAGGGCCTGCCCTGATAGCTTGACATGTAATTGTTAGGTGCACTGTTCAGTTTCTAAAGATATAAAATAGCGATAATTTAGCTTGATTTGAGAATATTTTATCTTGAATGTTTGTTATTAAGACTTAATATGTGAAGTGAGAGACAATACTCAACTGAATCACCTCTATGAGTAACAGAAGCTGTTCAATAGAAATTATACTTGAGAGAATTGTTATGTGACAGAGGTTATTTACTGAGGATGGTCAGCATGAATGATGGTTCCATGCTAACATTTGTTGATGCCTTCTCTATTTCAATTATGACTGCTAAAAATTTTGTCATGGTAAAAGAATTGTTCATCTGAGTTAAAGTTGGTGTTGTTCCTTGTGCAGAAAGACAAATTGTCAAGTTGCTCTGTGTCTTTCCTTTCATTTCTTCCTATGATATTTTTCTATATTAGATTGTATTTGTTGCCAATGCTACGTTGTCAACTTTGAAAATTTTTATTCCATCAGTGGTCCTTTTCTCATGATAAGGTTATCAGGGATGATGGCTCATGGAAAATTTTCTGCCTTTCTGTGGTTATCTTCAATTCACATAGAACTTGATTTTTTGGTTTCATTGAACTGTTAGCTTTTGCAATGAAAATTTGTGTTTTTCAGTATCTCTTTGGCTCAATGCCTGTCCGTGAGAGGGTAAATACACCGGGAAAATGACTCTTGGTTTTTTAAAGTCACCGGTCATGCTCGGTGGTAAAGTTTTTAAAAGTTTTAACAGAAACTTGATACAGAGTAGTTCCTTTGTGGTTGAGGGATTTGTTCCAGGCTCAAGATTAGTAATAAATACTGTTTATATTTGAGTGTGTGTGTGTGAGAGAGAGAGAGTTAAATTCAAGATTGATAAAAACAAGTCTTCCATGTCAATCATGTATGGTTCATGTCACATGATTTTTATGGCAATCATCAGGTGTTTTGTTCCACTTATAATTTCTGATGGTTGGTGAATATTGCATGCAGAAACTTCTCCAGAGGATCGGCATGAGGGTTGGAATCAACTGATGAGCAGAAACCAAACAAAGCATCATGGCCAACAAACTCCATCACTTCCTACGCAACTTCCAGCTACAGCTGATCTTCCCTCCTGCACTGGTAAAGAAAAGCTGTCTCACTAATCATTTATAGTCATGCTTTCCCTGCAATTTTCATTAATAGTGATATCTTATGCCAAGTCCCTTTTTATTCATTAGAATCACTATCATTGCTTCTTTTTTTAGAGTGATAACCAAACTTAGTCAAGTCATGTATTGTAATTTCAACTATCAATAACAAAGGTTCATAACTTCAATTTATCTCTTCATGTAGAATGTGGCAATAATGGTGGATCACAGTATCCCAAACTACAACTTCCAGGGACTGATTACTTGCCGTTGAATTGTCAGGTAAACTCACCTATCTGGTAGCGATTTTGTATAGATATTTCTCCTTTATCATTTTCAATAGTATTTTGAACTAAAATAGTATGTTTCCTTTTCTTTTCTTGTTTTTTTTTTTTACAGGATGTTCAGGATTCTTCAAACTCAGAATCTTCATTCCAAGATTCTAGCCATGACTGTTGCAAATCAATTACAAATGGAAGTATTGCTAATTCTGACAGCCATCAATCAGCTCCAAGCCCACGAGGATCTTTCACCTCCAGTCAACTCCTTGCTCAGAGAAAACTTCTCGCGGAATCTAAGATAGTAAGATCCAGCTTCCAGAAGCTTCTAGAGCCAAGTCTGCCTCAACGTCCTGGAATCGCTCCTTATAGAATTGTTCTTGGTCATGTGAAAGATAAGGTATTATTACTTTCTGCAGCTTCAAATTTGTCAAATACTTGAAGTGTAGTACATGTAAAACCGTAAAACACATAGTATCTGTAAATGTTATAACAAATATAAAAAATCCAGTGTCTTGTTGAATGAGTGAATGGCAGACTTTCAAAAGGTGCAGTCTGATTACTGCAATTTCAGTTCAGGAGTTCAAAGTTAATATGATTATTTCCTTCCCCTTAAATTTCAGATGAAGAAAAAAGGGAAAAATACAAACAAACTGTGATTTGAGCTTAATGGAGTTATTTTTAGGCAACACCCCACATGTTCTCTAAGCAATCAATAGCATGGAGTCAATTTTTTTGAATAATCAACATCAGAGGGTATGGAGGAGGGGATATAAAATACAGGTGTAGTTGTATTGATTTTAAGTCAATAGAATTTGATTGGGCCCTGAGTTTTCAAGATATTTGCATTTGTTAATTCATAAAGAAGTAGATCAATGAAGATATTCTCAGCCAAACAATTATTTTGTTAAGCAGATACTTTTTTATGATTACTCTGAGTTAACCTTGTGAAATCAATAGCATAAACTTTACTGAATAACTCATGCTTCATTAAGCTTCCTTCTCGGACGGAGTTTCTCAAATTGTTAAAATATGAGATAGGGATTGATGAGTAGCTATTTCTCAAATTCTTAAATGTAGGGATTGATGAGTAGATTGACAATTTGGCATCCTAATTGTGTTTTTGATATCTGATGCGACTTCTAGCGTTGGGTGAATTAATATTGTGGGGTCAGCATGAAATAGCTGCTAATCAATATACCATTCATTTAAGAAAGAGCTTATGGATAAAGGAAGTGTCATAATGGTTACTAATCAACATATTCATGGGTTTATTTTTATTTTCCAATGACTTTGGCGGTGATTCTCTTTAATCTGCTAAGGTCTTTTACCCATTTTTAACTGAGCAAGGCTTCAGTTTTTAAAAAATTTCAGTTATGCTATATCATTATAAACATCGGTATACTATGTGTGGTGATCTCAGCTTATGAAGACTAGAAGACGGCTGGAACTTCTTCTCGAGGATCTTCCCTGTGAATATGAGCCTTGGGATTACTATGAGACAACAGACCAATTGTTAGAACCACTGCTTCTATGCTACGAGTCTCTGGTAATAACTTCTGCATTATTATACCATTCTAGTTCCTCTCTTTTTGAGTTATAACTGAAAAGAATGAAAATATCACCGGCTTTACTTTACTTTATTCTTCATTTACTGATTTTTGCAGCAATCTTGTGGAGCTGGGGTGCTAGCAGATGGCAGGCTGGCTGACCTGATAAGAAGAGTTGCGACTTTTGGAATGGTATTAATGAAGCTTGACTTGCGACAGGTGGGATTTGATTCAGGTTATAGGTAGTAAGGTAACAATGTGCTCATGTAATATGATTTATCTGGACTTTTGGAATGCAACAGGAATCTGGTAGACATTCTGAAGCACTGGATGCAATCACCAAATATTTGGATATGGGAACGTATAGTGAGTGGGATGAAGAAAAGAAACTGGAATTCCTAACAAGAGAGCTCAAAAGCAAGAGGCCACTAGTTCCTTCCACCATCCAGGTAACGTGTTTAAATATCATGATAGCGTTAAAACCTGAGCAATAATTTTAATGGGCATAATCTACTGCAAATGTGCAATGGCAGGTCTATTGGGCTTAACCAATAGGTCGTCAGCTTGAGGTCTGTGAGTAGCCACTTTATGCAAAATCAGAAGGGTGTCTTTTGTTCTCTAGGATCCTATTTTGATGGGACCATAATTGAATAATGGTCTTTTTGAAACTTTTCTAATAATATTGTGATGAGGAAAGCTTATCTATTTAAACTTCTCTATTGGAAAAAGAAATGATGACAAGAATTGAATGAACAATGTTTTTCATTGGTTTTAATTTTTGGAATTATGTATAGTTCAATCACTTTATACCACATTAGTCTTGAGGTATAATAGCATGGAGATATTTTTATTTCTATTTTTTGGAGGTGAGTGCGGGTTACCCAAGGTGGTAATTTTGCAAATTGTGCAATCTTTTTTGGGATCAATAATGTGGCTGAGCAGGATGAAAGTTTGGAATTGTATGACATTCGTTGACTACTGTTTGCATTACTTTCTTCTTCAAATCTTTTCGAGTAACCACATTCAGCCTTTTGATTTCTTTACAGGTAACTAAGGGGGGTGTTTGACAGTGTAATTATGGTTGCTTTTCAAAGTGCTTTTCGCTGAAAAATACGTCAAAATAATGGTTTTATTTTTTAAAATTCAGTTTGATATGAACACATCAAAACGATCTGAAAACACAAAAAAAGAAGCAAAAAACAATTTGAATTTTAGCAAACCTATATCTGGGCCGCACTTCCAAATAAGGGCTAAACATAACACGCTTGCATTTGTTGTTCATGTCTTTTTTCAGGTAGGGGAAATCATCTTTTTTTATCTATTTAATGTGTAATGTTTTCCAGCACAATCAAAGTGAAATCTGTTAAGTCCGATGTCAAAAGTTAAAAATAATATAAATTCGAAGCAATTGTGAATCTCTTAGAAACAAATTTGTGAAGAGACTTACAAATGCGTCCCTGCTTAAGACTAGCATAACCTTTCTTCATAAATTCTGCAGGTATAATTTAATGGAGCATACAAGTGATAAAAGATGTTAATGTAAAAATAGATCTACCCTGTACAAACATGTACATTCACTAGACAAATGCATTTGACAGGGTTAAGCCCTAAAAAGCTGTGGAGGAAATTCCTTAATTTGATCTTGTGAACAAACATTAATTTCCAAATTGATTATTGCGTTGATATTAAATTATTTTGGTGAAATATCATGATCTTAAAAGGTGTGTGGGAAAAATGCAATGCAACTTATTTCTTTGTGAAAATGATGCATTCTTATATTTCAGCTTTATCATTTTCTGTACAAATATTAAGTGAAAGTATCTTTTTGATCCTCGATAATTTTGAACCAGCTCTTTTGGAATTATTTTTGCATTAGTCTGTCAGTGTGGTTGGATTGTATAAAGCATTTGTTAAGTAATTGAAATTACCATAGAATTCATGGCCTTTTGTTGAGTTGAGAATATGATATTTTCTTTTCAGAAAGCCTTGCAATGGATGCATTTTATGCACGCTCCCTTTGTCTATCTTTTGGTTTTTGTACTTGTATGCCTCCTTTTAATTTGGTTTTTGGCAGGTCACTCCTGATGTCAAAGAAGTTTTGGATACATTCCGCGTTGCTGCTGAGCTAGGGAGTGATTCGCTTGGAGCATATGTGATCTCTATGGCATCCAATGTATGAAAAACTGCTGCTACCCAGTCATTTATTTTTATATACATTCTAAGATAATATTACTGTCATATTTGGGTTTAATAGCAGAATATGCGAATAAACATTAACATTGTCTTGCATTTTTTTTCTTGACAGGCCAGCGATGTCCTTGCTGTGGAGCTTTTACAAAAAGATGCCCGTCTTGCTGTTAGTGGTGAGCTAGGGAAACCATGTCCTGGAGGAACGTGAGTTTATGCCTCTTATATGTTCATATATTGCTCTGTAAAATGCATTTCCTTGTTTATTCTGTCATTTGTTCATATGAATGTATGGTTACAGCATGGAAACAAGATCAGCAATTTTTTTATATTATATTGTTTCATTTAATTTATTTGATATGGTAATGTGTAAATGCTAGCATGCTCGCTAAAAGAAGGCATTCTTTTATTTACCTAAACAATTGAATTTGTGCAACATGTTTATTTACAGTTTTGATTCTTAGAATAAAGTGATGTCCTGTTATTATATAACGGTGTCATTTGCAGGTGTGATTTAGTGACCTAAGTGTTTGTCCCTTGCTGGTACAACAAATTTTTTTCCAAGTATGTTCTTTTTAGAGTATTTGAGATAATTTCTCAGTCACATACACCAGTTTTTCCTAAACAGCTTCCTTTGTGCTTTGATCTTTTTGTTGCTGATTCTGCTAGCCTACTAATATTTTCCCGGACCTGAGGTTTGACTATTTGGTTAAGTTCTATGTTTGACCTGAGGGTAGATCACTCAATTCTCATTTCATAATCCACTGAGTTTATAGGAAGTAGGAAATAGAGAGTTCTGTGACCCTTTTGGCATGGTACTTCGGGTAATGAAATAAAAAGTTTACACAGTATTGACAATAAACATTCTCACAAGATCTACACTTGTCTTGGAATAGGCTGCGGGTGGTTCCTTTGTTTGAAACCGTGAAGGATCTTAGAGGGGCTGGTTTGGTTATCAGGAAATTATTATCAATTGATTGGTATTCAGAGCACATTATAAAGAACCATAGCGGGCATCAGGAGGTATTCATTTTAAAAGCCATTTTCAAATTGATTTTAGTAGATCCTTAATGAAACTCTAATCGCTCGTATACTTCCCATGAACAGGTGATGGTTGGATATTCTGATTCTGGCAAGGATGCTGGGCGCTTCACTGCAGCATGGGAACTTTACAAAGCCCAAGAGGATGTTGTGGCAGCATGCAAAGATAATAAGATTAAAGTAACTCTATTCCATGGACGAGGAGGGAGTATTGGCCGTGGTGGTGGACCAACATATCTTGCTATTCAATCCCAACCACCAGGTTCAGTAATGGTAAGTTACCTATCTGTGCATCATGGATGCCAGTAATCAGTAGTTTGGTCTCATAACATATTCTATTTTCCCCTTCTATTTTCTTTTTTTCTGTTGAAATTTGTAATTGTTGATGTTGCTATGCTCCGTCTTTTAAGACCAGAACACGTATAATCAATTCTCATATCTGAACTTGTAGACTGTTTTAACGATTTAGGCTTATGATGTTTAACAACTGATATCCTTCCAATCGGCAGGGTACTCTTAGGTCTACTGAGCAAGGAGAAATGGTGCAAGCCAAATTTGGGCTGCCACACACAGCTGTCAGACAGTTGGAGATATACACAACTGCAGTTCTACTTGCAACGTTAAAACCCCCAGAACGACCTCGAGAAGAAAAATGGCGTAATCTCATGGACGAGATTTCAAAAATCAGCTGCCAAAGTTACCGGAGCACGGTCTATGAAAACCCAGAGTTTCTTGCCTACTTTCATGAGGCTACTCCACAAGCGGAGCTTGGTTTCCTTAACATAGGAAGCCGACCCACAAGAAGAAAGAGCTCAACAGGAATTGGACATCTTCGTGCCATTCCATGGGTATTTGCCTGGACCCAAACAAGATTTGTTCTTCCAGCATGGCTTGGAGTTGGGGCAGGTTTGAAGGGTGTTTGTGAGGAGGGACACACCCAAGATTTGAAAGCAATGTACAAAGAATGGCCTTTCTTCCAATCTACTATAGATCTTATAGAGATGGTTTTGGGGAAGGCAGACGTTCCTATAGCGAAGCACTACGATGAAGTCCTTGTATCTAATAAGAGCAGGAGAGAACTTGGTGCTGCACTAAGAAGAGAACTCTTAACAACGGAGAAGTTTGTACTGGTGGTCAGTGGGCATGAGAGGCTATCAGAAAACAACCGGAGCTTGAGGAGGCTCATTGAGAGCAGGCTCCCTTATCTCAATCCAATTAATATGTTGCAGGTTGAGATTCTAAAGAGGTTGAGAAGCGATGATGACAATCATAAACTCAGAGATGCACTGCTTATTACTATAAATGGTATTGCTGCTGGTATGAGGAACACGGGCTGACAAAAATCTTTGCAGCTTTATGGTTTTACAACTCGGCGAATTATATTATGGGTTTTTCCCTGTTCTCTTCTTTTTTACTTTTTAGGGCTATCATTTGATGGCCCAGTTGGGAGTATGGTATCCGTCTAAGAGATGAAGTTCTTATGAAATGTTAATGCGGATAATAATAATAATAATAATAATAATACAATTAAGTGGATTCCGTTTCTTGAAATGCAATTCACTTAATTCTCTTTCGACCGTTTTTGTAAATTATGGAAATGACTCAAACTTTGTATGCTCACTTGCAATTGTCTTCTTGTTCATCAGTAAACTCTGCCAGACCAGCGTAGCTGGGTCAGATCTTACTCCTTGGAGAAGGAGAGGAGTGAGAGATCTGTAAGGAGAAGAACTATTAGGAGGAGGAGGAGGGAGGGATCTGTCATTGGGCTTAAAAAGACAGGTTCTGGGCCATATCTGGGCTGGATTTTGTTTTGCTGCGCAACCCTTGGTTTCAAAAAAGTAAAAGACAACCGCTGGTAAGAAATTAAAACTAACAAATTAAAAGAAAAAAAAAAATTCAATATGTCATAAATTTTGTATACGTTCTTAGGCTAGAACCAGAAATTACAAGGAATTGAAGAAGGAAGTTCACCTTCAAGACAAAGGATTCTGAATAAAGAGAGAAGGAACAATAATAATAATAAAAAACATAAATTTGCTTTTTTTTCCCGAACAGCTTGATATTTATTTATTTCAGCAACCTGGATGCTGCAAACATCGAGGTTCGTTTTAAATTGAATTTTACACGTGTTCACCATTTACTTTCTTATTTAATTTTAGCATTAAACTAAATTATTGTTACATGGCCGGATTAATTTTTTTAATATAAAAAAATATTTAAGTATTATTAATTTTTTTTTTAAAATTAAACTATATAAAAATTAAACTTATGTGACCTGGTCGGCTTTAAAGACAACTCGTATGACATATAAAAATATAGTTTGACTTAAAAAAAATTAAAACAATATTTTTTTTATATTGAAACGATAATATATTATAGCAACTCGAATTAATTTGTTAAATCCATTAACCAAGTCAAGAGACCCTAATAATCATATAAAAAAATAACAAAAAATATTAGACCCAATTCTCGATCAACCTAATGTTGAATGATAAAATTGAAAAAAAAAATTCAACTAAAAAACAAGTCAAGTCAACTTGGGTTAATCTATCAAATATAGCTTACAAGACCGAGATAATCCCTTGAAAAGCAAGTCAAAACAAATCACAAAACTCAAATCAACCTCATATTGAAGGGTGAAATTTAAAAAAGAACACAAAAAACCACATGAGTCAACATACCAAACTCGTGACTCGAGTTATGAGATTAGGATAATTTCATAAAATACAAACCAAAATAATTATGAAGCATAATTTTCGATCAATTTAATATTGAAGGATGATATTAAAAAAATAAACTAAAAAGACAAAAAAACCCAAGTCAATCGACCTAATTCACGACTTAAGCTATAAGACTGTGATAACATCATAAAAAGTTAAAAAATATATAAATCTCAATTCCTAATCAACCTAATTTTAAAGGACTAAATTGAAAAAAAATCAAATAAAAAAATAATACGAGTCAAATTAGGTTAACTTGAAAAACCCGGGTTAGAAGACCAGAATAATTCCATAGAAAACTAATAGAAAATAAATTATGAAGTTAGATTCCCAATAAACTTAATGTTGAAGGAAGAAATTGAAAAATATTAATTAAAAAATGAACAAAAAAAATGACATGAGTCAACACGGCTAACCCGCAAAACTAGCAACCCAGGTCATGAGCTCGGGATAACTCCATAAGAATTAAATAATTTTTTATATAAATTCTGATTTCCAATCAACCCAATATTGAAGAATGAAATTAAAAAAAAATAAAAAATAGACAAAAAATAATTTGAGTTAACACGGCTAACCCATAAAATTCGTGACCTGAGTCATAAGACCGGGATAACACAGAAAGTAAATTGAAATAAATTATAAAACTTTATATCCAGTAAACCTAATGTTGGAGGATTAGATTGAAAAAAAAATCCTATAAAATTTTGAGGATCAAAGTGAAAAAGTGCTTAGTTTTTCACTGTTTATTATTGTAGTGAAAAGCCAAATATTTTTAGTATGTACTAGATTATTGACCCATGTTACGTTGTGTATTGGATCAATTTTTTTTTAACATATAAAAGAAACATCTAGATGTTGCTAATGTTTTTCTAGTAATTTTTTTATATAATAGATTTTTATCAAGGATTCACAACACTCTCCTTAAGATTAAAAGGTCATAAATGGATTCAAGACATCCCAAAATTCTACTAAAATCCTATAAATACCCCTCCAAGATCAAGAATAGAGGCTGAAAAAAAATATAAAAAAAAAACACAACTTTTTCTTTGTTTATATCAACAAATAAACAATGCAGCTTATCTTATATAAGACGCATTAGAAGTGTTAATACTTTCTCTTTACACAATCAATTGTCTTTACTAGATTTTGAGACCAATTAAGGTTCTCAATAACTAAAATACTAGGTAGCGACTCTCTTTTTTCTGCCGATAAAAAACAAGAATTTTATTTTTTCCACCTATATCATTCCTAACCATCCTAATCTAGAAAGATAATCACCGCGACGCCGCACACCAACAACAGCATGTGTTATCCAATTACATCAACCTGTGACCAGACAGGAGGCTAATTATGATTTATAAAAATTCCCTTCAGTATTTGTGTGCAGTAGTTCCAGTCCAAATATGGTGATGAAGACTTTTGTCTGGAATAACAAGAGAGCACGAAAATCAATTATATATATATGCCGAAGAGACTATCCAAAGAAGTTCTGCCTTATTTAAAAGAATGAGTTAGGAATTTGTTTTCAGTTTCCTGTACCAAGATGTTATAATAGACTTTGAAATTCTCTGTTACAAGGCCAATTTATCATGGAAGGCGCCCAGGTAATCAAGCTGGTTTTTTCATTTTGGTATTGCTACAATAATTATACTAATAGAACTGCATAACAAATCTTCTGGGAGGGAAAGGGAAAGCTTATAGTACTGAATGATTTCACTAGCTTTCTAATAGTACATAAATTCCTGACTTCATCCTTTCATCCTCCACTTCATCTACTGCCGTCCCTCTTATCTCTACCAGGCAAGTAGAGGTCTGTTCTGCAGAGAGTTTTGTGATGTAAATTTACTCTTATTTTGAAATCCTACATCTCTTCAATGTGAACTACAGTCAAGTATTTGGCATCAGTTCCATGAGATTGCGTAGATCAGTGGCCGAAACAGAAACAGATATCTGCAAATTCTGCAGAATGCTATTTTGTAGATAAAAGCTCTTGTTTTATCATAACTAGTAAGTATGCATTGAATAAATGTGGTCCTTGTCATTATAGAAAATCCTTTCAAATTAATCGCAATTAGTCTAATTGCAACTACAAGGGTTACATGATCTGACTATTAATCAAAATAATTAAACATCGGATTTATCTGTAGCTCATTGAATGCACTTGCATTCAAGCTTATTCCCTGAAAAATAACTGCCTCTACATTAGAATAAGCATCCAATAATGTCGTTAATATGCCCAAGCATCCGATGCAGTATCTCTCAAAAGGCCTCCATTTCAAGTTATTCTATTCCTTCAAACAGCCACACCTATCTATCCATTCATCTGATGTGATTACTTCTTCGGATTCCATGTTATAATTAAGCAACCTGGCTATAAATTAATAGGACTATCTGAAGGACGTATTACTCAGGCCAGCAAGTGTTTGTGCAACCTCTTAATTTGACAGGGTACCGAAGAAGAATGGCATCACTCAAAGCAATGAAACCTGTTGGCACTAAGCCAATCGAGCTTGTCAAGAAAGAGCCTGCAGCTAAACCCAGCAGCAGTGCACCCAAAACTCCGGCATCAAAACCAGCCCCTAAAAAGGTCGAGCAGAAGCCCCGGGAGCCTAAAAAGAAGGTATGCAAAACTTTCCTTATATCGTACGTAGGTGTTTGATAATAAGGTTGAAGATATGGTTGTGTCAAAATAAAAACACCAAATTAATGCATTTTGCATCTTCACTGCACTGATCGTTATACCGAACGGGTTCATAATTATCAACTTGTAACCTTAATGCATTATAAGGTTGTCATAAACATATTCTACAAAATGGTCTAAACATATTCATCATGAAATTGCTAATCGCATGCGTTGTCTAATTGAGGTTTTTTATTGGTTATTACAGGCATCAGGATCCAGTAAACCAACAGCTAAATGAGGATAAGAAAAACAAGTAAGAAGGCATGTGAAGAACCCCATGAAATAGTTATATGTATATTCATGGTGGTATCTCCATTATTTCTCTCTCCCATCCATGTGCCTCATTCAGGCTTTTCGCCTAATAAATAAAATACATATTAATTAGAGGACTTGTTTGCCGTTGCTGGGTTTTTCTTTCCATTAATTTGCTCATATTATTGTGAAAGTTTTTTGAGAAATCAAGAAATAAATCCGTTGAAGGGCATAATATTTGTTCGAATATCACGTCTTAGACAGCAATATGCCTGCAGACAATTAGTAACACTAGAACTCGACTATTCCATCAATGACATTTGTAATTAAACTAAATCGTGTGCATGGAATTGAAAGAACTAGTGAGGTACCTGTTGAACAGCATTTTGTTAGTGTAAACATGCGATTGCATGGGAAGAAAACACACATAGGTACTCCACAAAGACAAGCTGTTTTGTTGGAAAGAAAAAACTTGGTGCTCCACTTCAGATTTATCAGCAAGTATCCTAAAAGGCTTGCAGCTGTAATTGAAAGTA
>Ga0325414_1002057_pt1 | contig 20062 bp, 8 predicted proteins | sample PopdelMetagenome_8_FD_206183 | JGI IMG/M metagenome (GOLD analysis project Ga0325414, IMG submission 206183) | Populus deltoides microbial communities from Bellville, Georgia, United States - Leaf-PdKOR-R3 | ecosystem: Host-associated > Plants > Phyllosphere > Phylloplane/Leaf | place: USA... | reverse complement strand
TGTGTGTGTGTGTGTGTGTGTGTAACTAATTGGATTGAAATTCATTGTCTGATGAGTTCTATGTTAAGTATTCAAATGATATTATCTCTACAAAACTCTGATGAGATAATAGCTTTATATATATATATATATATATATATATAAAGCTACAACGAATTTCAATCCAATTAGTTACGTACACACATACATGTTCTACGAGTGCGCTGTGAGAATCAGTAGACATCACGAGGATCTCACAGTAGACATCACGAGGGGCTGCAGTTCAACTCTCTCTGCATGAACCTCCTTTCCCTTCTGTAGTATTGACAGAGGCCGCATTTATGCTTTGCTTCGATACAAGATATTTCTACGGTTTGGCACGCGGTGTCGCTTTCAAGACATTATTAACTGTTTGAGCATAGAAAGGGACATAAAGATGAAGAGAGAATGCGAGACTGAGAGAGAGGATAGCAATACTTTAAATGCCTTCGAATTAGCATTCCTTTAGATTTTTATTTCTTTTTTTTTTCAAATATACACACTGTGATTCTTTCATCATTTCTTACTTCCATATGTGCGTGCGTGCGGGCATCTATATTTATATCTATATCAATATTCCCTTGACAACAGACAGCAAGAATCTCAGTGATCTCTATCTCAATTTCTAGTGGATACAATAAATAGGTGATGGTGATGGTGATAGAGATGATAATGTATGATTTTATTTATTTATAATTTTAATATTCTAGTAATTTATAATGGAGCTAATATGTGGATCGTTGTTTATGTTATTGTTGTTAGTTTATATGCTTTGTAACTAATCGGTTGGATATAAATGATATTGATTTTTTTCTTATAAATATATTTAATTTATTAATAAAGATTTATTTATCTTTAATATTCATCAAATATTTGATTAATGAATCTAAAGTAAAGATAAAGTTTTTGAGGCAAAAATACTTTGCAAAGGAAATTATAAAGTTTTTATAATTATAACATTCCTATTGCATCGGAACATTGTTGAAGAAGGAATAATAATTACATTGAGAAACCAGTCATTCAAAGGTTAAGTTAAACCATTTATGACTTTCTTAATGTTTAGGGGATTATGACAGATTGTTAGACATTGTACTTGATCTTCAAATATAAACCAAACAATTTTTAAATTGATAATAACTTAATTTATTTAATCCTATTTTATTTAGGATTGTGATTTATATTTGAGTCAACTTGTTAGGGAACCTAATGAGTTGTAAACATAAGAACTATTGGTCATAAATTAAAATGGAACGATTAATCAAGTGTGACTTGATTGTAAATAAGTTTTAGAAATTAAGGACTAGAGTGTAATTTATACATGGAATTATAGTTCTAGACCTAAAAAATCAAGTAGGGAATTGATTGAATAAATTTCTAAGATTGTCTTGAAATAATACATGTGATATTATTCAGGGGGTAAATTGATATTTTGTTACTTATAAGGTTTTTAGGTTTCCTTAAAAATAGAATGCATGCCTTTTATTTTCTGTGTAGTAAACAATACAAAAACTACATAAGTTACAGAATACCTAAAAGTTACAAAAGAAAAGAGCTAGCATTCAAAGGCATAACAATCTCTCTCTCCTAAAAGGGTTTAGAAGATTTTTCACTGGTGGTTCATGTGAATTACCATTAGAAGTCAAAAACTTGGACGACTTGTGGTTTGTAACAACTTAATTTTGAAGCAATTATTCAAAACAAAAAAGAACATCTGATTTTCAGGAAATCTTTGTATAAATCATAAACAACCCAAGATCTATTTAAGAGGATCTTAAGACTCCTAATTGTTTTTTAAATTTATTGTCTTTGCTACGTATATGTATTTTAGGAAACCCAGCGGTTATTTGACTTCACCTTTTCATTTACACCATACAAACCTTAATCACCTTATATAAAAGCAAAAACTTTGTTTGAAGGATATGATTTTGTAAAAACATCCTTACTAGTTTATATATTATAATTAAATACTAAAAAAATTGAAAGTTTTGTGCAATGAAACTCACTATTCTCCTACACATGGAGCTTTATGGACATTACAATTAGGGAACAATGATTTTAAATATTTTAGTCCCTAAAATTTCTATTTTAAAGAGATAGTTCCAATATTTTTATTTTTTACACTTCGATATTGGACTATCGGGAGTTTGACACAGCCTTTAAAGGGGCATGACAACAGATAGGGACTACCCGCATGGATGAGTTATCACCTTATTCATTGAATTTTATTTTCATTACTTTTCAATTCATATATTCATAGAGATAAGAGAGAGGTTATAATAAAAGAAAGAGGTGAGAGAAGTTTTCGACCAACTATATTTCGACCACTAAAAAAATCCAATGTTAATGGACTCTTCTTTGAGAAGATAGTTACATGGAAGTGATTTGAAACTTTAATCTTTATAGAAAAAAAAAAGGTTTAAGGCTCGATAAGGTTTTTTTATATTTGATTTGATTTTGAGATTTTACACCAATTTTAGGTGTTTTGACTTTACAAATGGGGCAATTAAGGATAATATTGTGTTTTTTAAAAAAAAATGGTAAAATATTGGGGTTTTTAGGTCAAAATATCTTGGAACTTAATTTCTTGGTCACCTTAGATGACCTGATATGGCTGAGAAGATGACACGTTGCCTACCTAGACAGATGACATGTTTGTCATCAAATTTTTTTTTAAAGAATTTGGAGTGGATTGTCGTGAATGAGGTGGTGAGATTTCATGGGGTGCCAATATTGATTATTTTTTTTTATTAAAACCCTAGATTCACTTCACAATTATGGCCAAATATCTAATGTGCTTTAGAGATAAAAGTAAATTTAAGCACCGCATTTCATCCTTAGTTAGATGGGCAATCAAAGAGTGCAATCTAAACTTTAAATGATTTATTAAGGGCTTGTATATTGGAGTTAGAGAAAATTGAGAGGAACACCTGTCATTTGTAGAATTCACCTACAACAATAATTATCAGTCTATGATAGAGATGACACCTTATGAGGCATTGTATGGCAAAAAAATATAGAACCCCTGTTTGTTGGGAGGAAGTTGGTGATAAAAAGTTGATGAGACCATAATTAGTATAGATTACTTCAAAGAAGGTGAAAATCATAAGAGATAGAATGAAGGCTACTCAGGATAGCCATAAGAGTTTTACAGATGTTAGGAGGAAACCTCTTAAATTTGATGTTAGAGATATGGTGTATTTGAAAGTTACTCCTTAAAAGCATATGTTACGGTTTGGTATGAAATTATATTTAGCACCCTTCGAAGTAGTGAAAAGAATTGGACCGGTAACATACAAATTGGGCCTCGCCCTTATAATTGGTAAAGACACATGATGTATTTCATGTTTTCTTATTGTGAAAGGCTGATGTAGACCCTTATTGAGTGCTTACCACAAGTTTCATTAAAGGTTAAAGAAGATTTGACCCTGGAGGTGAAGCCAATAAAAATTTTGGACCAAAGTGAAAAAGAGTTGAGAAGTAAAAAGATTCATATGGTAAAGATATTGTGGAAGAGTTTTTAGGTTGAAAAAGAAACTTGGGAAAAAGAATCAAAGATGAAAGGAAAGTTTTAAGATTTATTCTTAAATCCTTGTAAGAAAATTTGAATTTTAAGGATAAAATTCTTTAAAGGAGGGGAGAATGTAAACTCTTGGCTAATTTTTCTTGAAATATTAAAATTTTTAAACAAGAGATAAAATGGGTTAAATTAAAATTAAGAAAATTAAAATTTAATATCAAGGGAAAAATTAAAAAAAATGGTCGACACTAAATAAAGGGAAGAAAATCAATTAAAAGTTGTGGGGACAAATTTAGATAATATGAGGAAGTGTGGTCAAAATGAAAAAAAAAAAGTTGATATAAAAGCCACTCTTTCTCTCTTTTATGGGGCTGACAGTAAAGAATGAAAGAATAAGAGAGAGAAAACTCTATTTTTACCAAAAAATCCTTAGAGAAAACCTATAAAAACCATGAAATTAAGAGAGGATTTTATGGTTATGGATCAAACCATCTAAATCCATTAATAAAAGAAGAAAAAAAAATCAAGAGAAGAGAAGGATTAGAAGAACAATTGCTGGCAGCAAAGGAAGAGAGAAAGGGAAGAGAAACATTTTAACTGGTTAAGATTCAGAGCTTATTATCACCAGGTAAGGGGTACTAAACTTGAAAATGCAAGCTTCAATACATTTGATTAAGAATTGATGCTAAAATCATGAATTTTATGTTATGGTTCATGGTATAACTTTGGGGGAAATGAAAATTGATGATGAATTGAATCAATTGGGTTAGAATAACTTGTGATAGGTGCTAAATTAGAAAAAAATAATGAAGAAAACATTATGTTTCTAAAGGCATTTATAGTCAGCCAAGGGGAAACCAAATAATATGTTATAGAAATGTGTTTGCATAAGTAAATTGTGAATTAACAATCCATAATTTTGTGTGGGAGGTGATTTTAGATAAGTTTAGTTATAATATATAACATGATTGAATTGATTATATTGTTATGGATTGGAACTTTGAGGATGATTATTGAATTTTAAGGTTAAAATCATTGTAATGTGTTGAATTTTCATGAAAGAGAGGAATTAATGGGAAATAATTTTTAAATAAATCATGGTATGAGCAAGTTATGGTGCTGGCCACATTGTTTTTTTTTTAAAAAAAGAAATTTATGATAACGTTGGTATAGTTGACTCAAGGTTATCCATTTTTGAAAAGATTGATATGTGTGAAGGTATAGATGAAGACTTATAATAAAAAAAAAAATACACATTTTATCTCATTTATGCTATTGTTATTGTTAGTGTGAAGTGTGATAAATATTTGTGATGAATTAGAAATGTATATGATTATGCTAATGTTGGTGAAATATATTATATGTATGAATTCCTACAATGAACATGTTTTCCTTGAAATAGTTTTGACTATTTTAAATAAATATTAGTTGGATTGACTGGTATTAGAAGGTTGTATTTGGTGATGTTATATTGTATATAACATGACAATGGTTGTTTTGAATGATGAGAAGTCAAATAGAAATGTTTGATTTATCGTAAAGCATAAAATAGTAAAACTAGACAGTCTTGTCTCCTAAAGTCTAGAGGAGATTAGGGCATGCAAAATGATAAAATGTGGGATAAGTTTCTTCATAGAAGTTATAGCTAAAGATATTAGCTTTCCAATGGAACTAACTTTAATTAATTTGAAGTTTTAAAACTCCAAATATGAGTTAAAATTTAAGGGAAGGTCAAGCTGAAAAACTATACAAGACAGTTTGACAAGTCACAATAACATGTAATTTAGGCGTGTTAATGGCAAAACAAAGCTTCCATCCCTTTAGTAAAGATATAGCTTGAAATCTTAGCTTTCATAAGAATTAGCTATAATTTTAGCTATAATTAACTCCAGATATGACATGTTTAAAACTGAATTTTATAATTTTAGCTATAATTAAAATAAAAAAATAGTGTTTTTGATGGTTAAATTAGATGGGCTAGGGTTGACTAACTTCTAACTTGTTTAAGAGTTGTTTTAACACAAGAATTAAATTATGAAGATTTAATACATGTGTGTGTATGAAATTTTATAAGTTTTTCTTGATGAGTAAACTAAGAAAATGGATTGAAGGAGAGAATGAAATAAAATTCATTGAGAATTGAATTGTAACTTATGGTTAAATTGAAAGAAATCAAATTGGATTTTAATTATTATGTGGAATGTGTATAAAAACAAATAATAATAATAATAATAATAATAATAATAATAATGATAAATAATGTAACATTCTCCAAAAAAAAAAAAATACTTACTTGTATTCATACTTAATGTCTTATGAAATATTATAACTTTTAGAGTGAGATTTTTTATATATATACATATACATTCTACTAAGAAATATTAAATTGAAAAATCTACTAAAATTTCAATAGAGTCTCCCTTATACTAAGAGATCTCAAGTTATGAATTAGAGCCTGTTACACTTTAATATTCAACTAATCCACATCTCATTTATTGTTCAATCACCTTGGACTTATCACACTACAACTCATGTACATCATATCCGTTACATGTCATTATGGTTCACTACATACATCAAATTATCAAAATAAAATATACAAATATTTATAAAACAAATTTAAGGAGTCCAATTACGCATTAATTAATTCAGATACAATAAAAAAACTAATACAACATCATAATTTTACAGGTTTAGATTGAATTCAAAATTACATAAATTTCAGGACAATTTAATATTTACTTACAAATTCTAATACACTATAAAAAGGGGATCTAATACAAGTTAAACAAAATCATCTTAAGATGTCCAATATAACTATCATTTTGTTCATGGTTGTAAGGTACCTATAATTAATATTAATAAAGATTACATCATAAAAATTATCAAGCAAGGAAAAACAAACGTAATAATACATTTAAATTGTAACTCAACATTATCAATAACTTCTATTAAATAATCAATAGAGTTCATATGTTAGCCTATAAAATTTGTTCATTCTTTCACCCCTTACCAACATTATTTCCATTTCAAGAAATCTAAATTTTATCACCCATTACCGGGAATTAGTCTCTTTACCTAAAACTAATTTCTTCACTCCTTACTAGAGCATTATTTTCACTTTCGAGAATCTAATTTCATTGCCTATTACCGGGTATTAGTCTCATAACTAGAAACTAATTCCTTCACCCCTTACCAGAAATTATTCCTACTTTTAGAAATCTAATTTTGTTGTCCATTATCGGACATTAGTTTCATTACTCGAAACTAATCCTTTGCCCCTCACCGAAAATTATTCTCACTTTTAGGAATCTAATTTTGTTGCCCATTAAAGGGCATTAGTCCCATTACCTGAAACTATTTCCTTCACCCTTTACCAAACATTATTCTCACTTCCTGAAATCTAATTTTGTTACTCATTACTGGGCATTAGTCCTATTATCATAAACTAATTTCTTCATCGCTTATCGGATATTATTCATACTTTTGGAAATCTAATTTTTTTGTCCATTACCGGAAACTAATTTCGTCACCTCTTACCGGACATTATTCCCACTTCTTGGAATCTAATTTTGTTGCCCATTACCGTGCATTAATCCCATTACCTGAAATTAATTCCTTCATCCTTTACCAGATATTATTTCCAGTTTTGGAAATCTTATTTTTTTTCCAATTATTGGGCATTAGTTCCATTACCGGAAACTAATTCATTCACCCCTTACCTGTCATTATTCCCACTTCAAGGCTAATTTTGTTGCCCATTACCGTGCATTAATCCCATTTCCTGAAATTAATTCCTTCATCCTTTACCAGATATTATTTCCAGTTTTGGAAATCTTATTTTTTTTTTCCAATTATTGGGCATTAGTTCCATTACCGGAAACTAATTCCTTCACCCCTTACCTGTCATTATTCCCATTTCAAGGAATCTATTTTTATAGCCCATTACTGGGCATTAGTTCCATTATCGAAAACTAATTTTTTCCGTATTAAGTTTCAATTCTAACACATAATATCATTGCATCATCAAAACTATTGTAATAAACTAAGTAAAGAAAAAGGTTGAGGTGTACGACACTACCTGCAATAGAAGCTCTAGTGGTGACTTGTTACGGTTGCATAACTCTGTGGCTTCTCTTGTATCAACAAATATATTACATTATTTTTCATTCCATGTACGTTCCTATATCAATATTCTAAATCAATTTCTTTCATATTAACCTTCATTTCTTATTCAATCCTCATTGAATTTTCATTTCCCCTTAAATCCAATTTCTTAATTATCTCAACAAAAGAAACTCTTTTAACTTGTATACACACATATCTTCTCAAACTATATTTTTATAACAATTTCCAATTTAAATCTCATTTCAAGGACAACTATAGTTAAACAAGCAATTAGACATATAAATTTCTTCCAATTAGGCATACAAAATTCATGTATGCCTTAACATGTTCTTCCAAACACATATAAAAAGTTCTAACAAAATTCAATAACAATGTTATCAACATCTATAGTTTTGCATTCATATGATCATAGTCATATATGTATCATATCACACAAACATTATCGCATTTACATCAATTTTTGGATGTATCATTCCTTTGCATTAGAAGTCAAACACACAATAACTTTCATCTTTAGGTTCAATAATTCTCCCTAAATTTCAACAACGTAAACACTTAAGTCAATCTATGTAACGAAACTAAACTCCTTTAAAATCATTTCCTTCAACATATATACATTAATCTATTACAATATCACTTAACTACATACAATTCTACTTTATGCAATGTAACCCTCAATGACCAGTCATTAGGCCTTTAAGGACCCTATGGTTTCCTTCATTATTTCTACCTAATTTAATACCCAACACAACTTAATCTAACCCAATTTATCAATTTATAATCAACTTACGTTTTCCTTAAAATTTCACTTTAAACCATAGCATCAATTTCATGATTTCAACCTTAATTGTTATCAATTTCAAGGTTAGGTTTAGAACTCCTTACCGAATGATAATCGAGTCTTCAAACCCCAATCAGTCAAAATCTTCCACCCCTTTTCCTTTTTTTTTATTCACCTTCTCTCTCTAACTCAATCTTTTCTCTCTTTGATATTTCTTAATTCCAAGAGTGAGTGTGTTTTTATCTCTTAAAACATTCTATTTTCACTCCTAATTTCACTCTTTAGCCTTCAGAAGTATAAAAACATAAGAAAAATGAAAAATTATCTCTTCTCTCAAAACAACACCTCCTTAGTTTTACAGAGAAAATAATCAAAACGGTCTAACCGTTTTGGGAAACGTTTTAACCAGTTCAGCAAATTGGTCTAGCTATTTCTCAATACAAATAAACTATTTTTGCTGGAAAATTTGACATTTTCAGCCAAAAACCTTTTTCTTCTTCCATCCTCCTAACACTTCTTTTCCAAATGTATTCTTTTCATCATTTTTTTTTCATACCATTACAATTTAATCCAAATGATTTTATTATTTATATATTTTTTTCATTTTATTTATCCTAGGGTTTATAAATAATGTGGTATACCTGTGATACAAGAAAGGCCTTAGGAGCTGTACAGCAATATGGAGGTATGACAAGAGCTTCAATGGCAAATAGGTGTTAACACCTCGATCCTTTTATTTATCTAGTTTTAAAGAGTCAATCAATTATCAATGTAAAATATTGTTTTGATTTCATATAAATAATTGAAATGAAGGAACTAGCTTCTTAGTAATGGGACTAATGTCTAGTAATGGGTGAAGGAACTAGCTCCCTCGGTAATGGGCGAATGAACTATCTTCCTGTTAATAGGACCAGTGCTCGGAAATGGATGAAGGAACTAGCTTTCTAGTAATGAGAATAATACCTGGTAATGGGCAGAGGAACTAGTTATTTAGTGAAGAAACTAGTGCTCGGGAAATGGTCAGAGAGATATGAGATATTTTCTGGAAATGAAAAATGAAAGTAAACACTCAAAAGTGGTGAGAATATACTCGTAAATGAGTTAGTAATATTGGGTTGAGGATGACCAGAATTCATAATGTGTTTGTTAGAATCAATTGGTTTGGAAAAGAAATTAAGGATAATGACATAAGGTTATTTCTCTTGTTAGATTAACTTACTAAGTAACTTTTTATTATTATGTGATGAATTAAATTTCAGGTACCTTGTAGCTATGAGCAGATTGATAGATATTTAAGATCCCTTTTGTTAAATTAAATAAATATGTAAACTGTATTTCTTTTATAATTTAAATCTGGCATGTAAGTAATAAGAATCCTTATGCTTACTAAGCTATTTAAATTTGAATATGTTAATAGACTTTTACGATATTATAACTCTTTTGTTATGATAGAATTATGAATGTATGTAATTAATCTATGATGCTTTATTATAAATTGCATATTTGTACACTTGTAATAAATGAATTATGATGGTGAAAATGTTTGTGGATGAGATTATAGGTATTCTAATCCATTGATGTGATAAGTCCTGGATGATTGGACAATGTCCAAGTTGTGTTTTGATGAATATTAAAGTGATATAGGTTTTAGTTAATAACTTAGGATCTTTTGGTATATAGGAGATTCTATCGAAATTTTGGTACATTTTTCATAATTGGAAATGTAAATTCATGAATGTGAAAAAACATTCACCTAATAAATGGAATAATAATAAGAAAATTATATGGAAATTGTGTGTAAATATTAGGGTTGTTACATATGACTTTTTTCTTCATTCTTGAAATAATATTGTTTTTCACTTTCTATTTCATTACCAAACAACTGTCAAATACAAACAAAAATACCAATAAAAAAAGGTAATGTTGGTAAATTACAGTTATATTTACCGACAGAAAATGACATCGCTATTTCCATCAGTATTCATAGACGAAAAATATCTATTAGTGAATATTATGGAAATTACAGTTTGAAATCAAGAAATGAAAAAAAATAAAAATATGATGTGTCAGTATTACAGACAAAATTACCAAAGAAATATAATCATCGATAATATCTGCCAGTAATATTTAAGTCATAATCTGCTAGATGAACCCCCCCTCCCCCATTTCTTATTCTTCTACCCTTTTTTATGTAGAAAAAACAGTCTTCACCCTTATTTTATCACAATTAAGCTCCCATCATCACAAATTCGACCACCCTAACACTTGATATGTCAGTATTCCTGTGCTGGTTAAATTAGTTTTAAAGATTCGCCACATCAAGTAAGCAAAAACTCCTATTTTTTTTGTTGGACCTATTTTTTATGTTATTTGTTTTGGCATTTCTAAGTAGTATATATAGTTTGTTTGTGTGTTTACTTGTTTTATATCTTTTTTCTACAGAAATTTGTTGTATGAATGTATGATTTGTACATGTTAAGGTTTATTTGAGATTTTGAAAATTGTATTTGTTTGTCTTATGATAAAATTGAGTTTTGATTTTGTAACTTAGATGTTTTATAATGAAATAAATAATGGGTACGTTTGACATTTTGTTAATTTTATTGTTAAGTTGAAAATTTAGGTAAATTTGGGGGAATTTGATTTTTTTAGAGAAAATTGATAATCATTAAAGGGTACTATTAAAATTGATTGAATAATTTTGAATTCAACCAATTATAGCTAATTAACTAGGTATCGATAATTTATTTAGTTAACATTATTAATTAAAACATGTTGTTATCAATATTTTATAAAAGTTTCATATAAGTAATGAGTGATTGTTCTTGAATGTATTGAGTTTTACCTAAAGAGTTAAGCATGATGAATTATTGTAATGATGTTGGGGGTTTTATTAATTATGCATTATCTAATCTGGAAAATATTAGTGAAGGCAATATTAGATGTTCATGTAAGAGTTGTAAAAATAAAAAAGTTTCTCAATCCAGATGTTGTTACAATGCAAATAGAGAACCATATGTTCCTTACGAGACTATGGTGGAAAAGATAGTTGAATCAACTTCTAATTCTAGTAACATGCACGAAGTTGTAGATGATAATAGTAATTGTTATAGGAGTATGGTTATGAATGCACTGAGAATGAATCAGGGTTATACATGTGAATGTTCAGTCGTACATAAAGAATTAAATGCAGACACAACCATGATTTTTAAACTTTTAAAAGATTCTCACGAACCATTATGGGATGGGTGCACAAATCACAGTAAATTATTAGTCGTTACACAAATGTTCACTATCAAGTCAGATCATGGGCTGAGTGTGGCTGGTTATGAAAAAATCATCAAATGAGTGACAAGCATTTTACCTAAATAAAATAGGCTGAAAGAGAACTTATATGTTGCTAAATCCATGATGAAATCCTTTGGCCTAGGATACAAAAAAATTGACATGTGATCAAACTTCTGCATTTTGTACTACCTTGAAAATACAGATTTGACCGAGTGCAAAACTTATGAGCATGCTCGGTATAAACCCAAAACTGGCAGGGGAAAGACTTTTTCTTGTATATAAAAAACTAAGATACTTCTCAATCATTCCTAGATTGTAAAAGTTATTCATGTCTCCAAAGACTATTGGGTGCATAACATGACATCATTCACATGATACAGTAGATGGATTCATGATGTATCCTTTTGATGGTGAATCCTTGAAGTGATTTAATATGGTGCATCCTCAGTTTTTAATAGAACAAAAGAACATACGTGTTGGGTTATATACAAACAAATTCAATCCATTCGGGTTATTTTTTACACCATATTTTTGTTGGCCAATAATATTCATGGTTTACAACTTGCCATCGAAGATGTGTATGAGGTCGGAGTTCATGTTCGTATCTACGGTCATACCTGATCCTAATAGTCTAGGTAGGAATATAGATTTTAATCTTCAACTTTGACGTATGATATCTCAAGGAAGTGAAATTTTTAGATAAAGACAATTTTGATATGGACTATTAATGATTTTCCTGCGTATGAGATGGTTTCTGGTTGGGAGCACATATAGAAAATTAACATGCCCATACTTTATGGAAAATAACAAGGCTTTCGCCTGATCAAAATTTGGTAAAAGTCTTTTTTTGATTGCTACTATAGGTTTTTGTCAATTGATCACAAGTACATAAAGAACAAAAATGACTTCTTTGTAGGTAAAGTTGAAATGAATATTGCACTATCGATACCGTTAGATGAAGAATTGTATGATGTGGTCTTGTAGTATTAGGGCATTGTGTTTAGCTTTCAATCCGATAAACAGAAGTTTCTTGATTTTGGTGTGACCTACAATTGAGTAAAGCGAAGTACTTTTTGGGAGTTTCCTCATTGAAAGCCTAATCTTCTCCGCCATAATCTAAATATCATACATATAAAAAGAACATGTTTAAAAATATTTTTAACACGGTGATGGACGTGAAAAGGAAGACAAAGGACAACATAAATGTTAAAATGGATATACCTTTTTTTTTTTTTATCACTGTAAGAATATGAAGTTGGTCTATGATGGGTCATGAGTTGCAAAGCTCAAAGCCAGCTTCACCTTAAAGACGAATGCATAGTTACTTGTTTACCAATGACTTAAGAGTCTGCGTTTTTTTGATGGATATGCTTCAAACATATCTAAATTGGTGAATTTAGAGGATGATAGATTATATGGAATGAAGAGTCATAACTGTCATGTATTTATACAAACACTTTTTTCCACCTGGTTATCGGGATTTATTGTAAAAAAAGATATGGGATATACTCATGAAGATGAATAAGTTTTTTAGAGATAAATGCTCTAACAAGTTGCATAACAAACACATAGAGAAACTTGAAACAAATATCATCTAGCGATTTTGCAAACTTGAGATGATATTGTCTTCATTTTTTTTTCGACTTAGTAAAGCATCTACCTATACATTTACCATTTAAGGCAAAGGTTGGAGGCCATGTCTGGTACAAATGGATATACCCATTCGAGAGGTTATGGATTACACATGCATCCTAATTAAATTTATAGTCTTTATTTTTTAATTTAAAACATTTATTTAATTCCATGTAAATATTTGTTTAACCTTAAAAAAAAGTTAAAAACAAGTCGGATATTGAAGCTTCGATATGCGAGACTTATATAGTTGAAATAATATCAATATTTATTTTGTATTGTTTTAAGCCTTACTTGAGAATAAGAATCAATTGTGTTCCAAGACATGATGAAAGTGAGAAAATGCCTTCTAATGGGAATTTGCCAATATCTTCCCATCTTAGATGGCCTTTATCAAAAAATATAGTGAGGAGAAGATACTTGATAGAAATCGAATTCAGATATGCACATAATTATGTGCTATTTAACTTTAATGAACTGAGACCCTTTATTTAGTAAATACAATATTAACATGTTATTTTTAAACAATATTTCTCTCATACTCTCATAAATTGATAGATTGTATAATTCCTCGTAACTAGTACTTAATAATACTTAACTCTTATTATACTTAATTTCATTATACCTTTCTCTTTAACTATTAACAATTGTAATCTTGTACTTGGTTTCTCAAATAGAAAGAGATGCTAATGGTAATTTGAATTTACGATGTTTGGGTCTTGAAAGAAAGGTCAAGTTCTATAATGAGTATTTTGTTAATGGATATGTCTTCCATACTGAAGAGTATGGTTAAGGTGGAAAGACCTATAATAATGGAGTTTGTGTTAAGAGATGAACTTCTAGTGAGTTTGAAGTTTATTATTATGAGAAATTAGAAAAGGTAATTGAACTGCAATACTATAGCGAGAAAAATAAATACTTTTTTATTCAAATGCTATTGGGATGATACCACTGATAGAGAAATCAGAGTAGATCCCCACCATTTTTTGGTAGAAATTAATACAAAGGCTAGACTTTGTAACATCGATGATGTCTTTGTTTTTGCCAAGCAATGCCAACAAGTTTATTATACATACACTCTTTTTTTAGAAATAATAATTCTAGGGTTGATTGGTTATCCATAGTGAAAACTAAACCAAGGGGCAATGTCTAAGCTGTTTAGGATGGTAATGATGAAGTAACTACTAGAGACAATGTCTTCCAACTTAACGAGTTAGTTGATGCATATCAAGTTACTCTGTTTACCAATTTATAAGAAAATTTAAATTTTCATGTATCTGAGAATAGTTTTATTGATGTTGATGCTGAGGAGCTAAATGATATATTGAAAACTAATGGATATACAAAAGTCAATAAAGATGATGATATCGATGAGCTTCAATTCAATGAAGTAGATTATGATGGGCATGACAATAATGAAATTATAGAAGAAGAAAGTACTTCTAATTAAAAAGATTTCAAACTAATTTTAAATGTAAAATATCAATGTGTAATGAAATTGACTTTAATGTAATCTTTTTTGTTGTTCCTTTACAATGAACTATTATTAACACTGATGGAACATTTATTATTGTGATTTTATTGTATTTGCAGGCTGGAAAAATAGGGAATACAAAAATACTAGGGAAATGTTTTTTATACCGATGGTATTATTGATAGAATATAATATACCGACAAAATTATTGATGGACTACGTCCTTTGAAAAGTTCCAAAGAGTTGCAAAAAAATTATAGGACTTTGCCACTGTCAATTATAGATATAATTACTGATGGACTACGTCTCTCAGAAAGTTTTAGAGAGTTGGAAAGAAATCATAAGACTTTATCACTGACAATTACAAATGGAATTACCGACGAAATGAAATTTCATCGAAGGATTTTAGGAGGGGTTGGAAATTTTTTGGTTTTATTGAAAAATTTAAGTTTTAATTACCAACATAATTACTGATTGATATTGAAAATAAATAAAAATTTAATTGTTCAACGGTAATTCCATAAGTAAAAAGCCCTATTAATAGATCAGAATCTCTAATTTCAGAAGAACAAAACATCATATCTCTCTCTCTCTCTCTCTCTCTCTCTCTTCCTATCTTCTTTCTCTAGCACTAATTTCTTTTGTCATTTGTTGGATTGTTTACATGTTAATTGAATTTGTTGGTTTAACTTGGTAAATAAGACAAGTATACATGTTAAGAGGAAAGGATTTTAATGACTTAAAAAAAGCATAATTATTGAGTTTTTTTATATAGTAACTGAAATATAAAAATAAAAGAAAATATTTAGTAAATTTTACCAAAAATATATCCTTTAGGTAGCAAAAATAAGTTAAAAGTTTTGAAACCTTAGTAAATTATTTGAAGATTAAAGTAAATTGCAAATTGCTAAAAAATTGAATGAGTAAGCTTTTATATTAAGAAAATAATGAATATCCTACATCATCCTACAAACTAACACTAGCTAACCATATATTCCAAGACCAATTATGGAGTATTCGAGTTTAAATTGAATAGAATTGTTAGAAATGAAACCAAAGATAAATTGTGAGTTTAGAAAAGAAAAGAAACAAAGAGAAAAATGAAAAATGGCTAAAGCTTAAAATGATTAAACTAATAAGCATGCATAAATTTTATTGTTTTAGATATTTTTATATGGAGAACTTCTTAAATGCTTGTTGAAATTTTAGAATTTAAGGTCAACGATAAATCATTTTAGTGTGTTTAAACTGTAAAGAAAAAAATAGTGTAATAATTTTTATAAGAATTTTCTTAGGTATACTTGGATTTTAGGTAATGAGATATTGTTCATATAGATTTCAAAATAAATAAGTTAAATAGTAGTAATATATACAATCAACTGGTTTGTGACTTTATTTATTGATATGTATTTGCAGATTATAAAATTTTCAATAGTCTCTCGTATAGGGAAGGTGTTGTTAGAATTAAAAAAAGGATATAATAATAATATTATTACACCTTTTATACTTAACTTGTTTAGATGACAAAGATAAAGTTATTAAAGAATAATACAAACAGGAGCGTTGCTAGTTCTTCTGGTAGTGCTTCTAATGACTATGAGTCATTAAGTGTCGACTATAATTAGATACCTCAACATAAACACTCTCTCTCGATGTAGACTCATTGAGTGCAAGGGGAATTCACAGAGAGGTGTGGCCTTTATGAGAAGGGTGTATACAATAGGAAGTACTTTGCTCAATGGAAGCCCTACCATAACATGTAAATATATTTTTGTTTTTTGCATGATAAAAAAAACAATAATGAATAATTTTTGAATAATTAATTTCATTGAACGAATAGAATTTTAGGTTTACAAATGTGAAGGTTGCTCACATAATAATATAAGTGATGAAATCATTGATGGAAATGCTTGGTTTAGATAGTTGAAGGTTAGTTTATACATAAATAGTTTAACATGTACATAAATAGTAGAAGGTTAGTTCAAGGATTCTCCCATCTACATTTCTTTAGGTCGAAACATGGGTATTAACATTAAGTGTTCATTTCATCAATTTTTTTATTACATCATTCTAAGTGTTAGAACCTTTAATCAACAACAAATTCCAAGTAAAGATTAGAGCTTGATTAATCATAGCTGGTTTAGTCCACCCAACCCCGAACACTGTTTGGTGTTTTAATCATAACTAAAGTTTCAGAACTCTTTTTCAAGCATGGTTTGTATCTATAGAAAGCTAATACATAGGGCTACAACTTTCAGGAACAATACCTAGTTTTTCCATCTATATGTCTAAACTCACTCATTACAGCAGCATAAAAAAGTTGTCGAGTATTGTGTTAATCTGAACCCATACTTAGTGGTTTTCTCATATATGGAGTTATACAACTCCAAATAAGTCAAAACTAATTCCATTTCAAAGATAACATTCATGTCTATAACGTGTATAAAGACACCAGCTCCAAATTACATTGTTTTAAGGCCCAAAAGTAACAATTACAGTAACACCCAAAATATGTTCAGTATTATGTTAGTCTGGACCTTTATTCAATGTTTTTCTCATATCTGGAGTTATATAACTCCAAATAAGTTGAGACTAGTTCTATTTGAAAGATAACATCCATACCTACAACAGTTATAAAGACACCAGCTCCAAATTACATCAATTTAAGGCTTAAAAGTAATAATTATAGTAGCACTCAAAATCTATCCAATACTATGTCAGTCTAAACCTTTACTCAGTATGTTTCTCATATATGGATTTATACAACTACAAATAAGTCAAGACTATTTCCATTTGAAAGATAACATCCATACCTATAATGGTTATAAAGACACTAGCTCCAAATTACTTCAGTTTAAGGCTTAATAGTAATAATTATAGTAGCACTCAAAATCTGTCCAGTATTATGTCGGGGTTCTTCATGCATCACAACATCCATTATCATTACTCCATGTTCAAAGAAACTCTCATTTTCTATATATTTTTAAAAACCCTAGAATCACAACATTCGGGGTTTTTTAATTATCCTTTACTAATTATGAAATCAAGTATGAAAACTAAGGAAGAACACTTTTATCAATAATCTCGATTTCAAATTAAAGAGTTCTTACCAATTTCTTCTTCAATTGTTCTTCCTCTTCATCACCCATACTTGTCCCTCAAGTTCCTCTCCTCTAACCAAGCTTCTTAATTTCGACCTAAAAGTGTTTCTCTCCTCACAAACCTATTTGCAAGCTTCAATCTTATAATTTGAAAAGATTTCTCAAGTGATTTTGAAGAGAGACAAGAGAGAAGCCTTTTAAAACATTATGTCTTAAAACCCAATGTAACATTTTAGCCTGATCCAATGGTCAGATTGAAAGATACGTTCAATAATGTAAAACTAGACAGTTGAACATTTCATGCCAAAAATCTAAATTTCGCATGCCACATAATTTACTTAAATCATCTTGGATCTTAGACTAATTCTTTAGAGATTCCTATTCATAATTATCATAAATTTTTTTATGAGTTTCTTACCACTTTTAGTCCTAATAGCACGATTGTGTGTGGGGATTATACTGAAATTCAATGTTTCTCGTTCAAAAGGTCATGTATTGATTCATTTGACATTTCCTTCTATTTTACACATAACATCATCCAATTTACAAAATTTCCTTCAAATTATTATTTTTACCTGGTCAGGGAGTTTTCATGATTTATCATTAACTAATATTTCACATACTATTTTATTACTTTAGCTTCTTTAAATTTTAAATTAATCTCCCGGAAATGTTCATCTCAATTCATAAGATTTTCTCTCTAATTTATTAATTTTCAATTAATAGTTACCCTATTTAACCCAACTTTATCTATTTTGACTAGGGGTTTACAACTATTCAATTCCTTTTTTTGAATTCTTATGGTCTAATAACAAAATTAAAACAATTACAAACAGATATTGTTTTAGATTTAACTTTAACAGAGGTGTAGAACACCTACTTGATGTCTAAGCTCAAGCCGAAATTCCTTACTACTAAATGGATCCTGTGACCTCTCTTGTATCGATGGAAGTACTATATCATGGCCAAGTCAAGTGTAATGTTATTAATCTTTATTAAATTTTTAATCCAATTTCATGATGTGAAACATACCAATTTTCTCTACATTCAATCATCTTCCATTTAAATACTTTTCAGCACATATCCATATTCAAAATTTTCATGAATTCATCTTAACAATTATAACAAAAACTTTTTTTAATTAATTTAAGCATAACTTTGAAATTGTCTCTCCTTTCCTTTATCTTTCTCTTTTATCCGAACCTAGAAACACAGAAAGAGAATGTTGTGTTTTTTTAATTATGTGTTCAGTCACACCATCTCCCATTTTATGTACACCATTTATTCAATTTTATCTAAAATCTATATTTGTCATATGGTCCATTTATAAGTGACTTATCTTAGCTTCTCATTTATTCTCTTTTGTTTTTTTCCATCTTATTCACACCATTTATTCCTTACTTCTTCCCTAGGTCCTTCCATTAATCCTATTATATGTATGATATGAATAGCTATTATACAAATCATTCCTTTCCCCTTGCTTTGCCCTTTGGCTGACACATTTTCAAGGAATTCTTAAGCTTTCATTCATTAATGAATCATTTATTTTCAAATCCACACACTTCACACAATGTTATATTTCCTTTACACTTAAAACTATCAAGAGTGGTTAGCCGAAACTTCAATCCAAGGCAAGAGTGGATTCCTTATCAATGGTTCTTACATTCAATTTATCGTCAACCTTTGAAATACTTCAATGTATGCATTCAAGCATGGAAATAATTCTAACTTCTCTATATAAATAAAACATGGTTAATTCTCATATTGGACAACAATAGTAGGTCTTTCTGTTTTTTTCAAATATGGCATTGTCTACATTTCATTCTTCTATCAAATACCCACAATAACTTCATCAAACAATCCACCTCCCTATATATATATATATTTATTTATTTTTCCTTTAGCTGAAACTAGTACCTAGTGAGGAATGAAATTTCTTCTTCAATTATTTCAATATTTTTGTTCCAAAATCATACTAATATAATGTTGTAATTCAAGTTTTAATAGCACCCAAGCAACTCACATTCGAACAATTCATCCCTCATCTAGTAATAGTCTTGGTCGAAACTTAAGGTATAATTCCCTCCTTAATTTTCTTCAATTTGGTACATGTTTCTACTATA
>Ga0325414_1002056_pt1 | contig 20064 bp, 9 predicted proteins | sample PopdelMetagenome_8_FD_206183 | JGI IMG/M metagenome (GOLD analysis project Ga0325414, IMG submission 206183) | Populus deltoides microbial communities from Bellville, Georgia, United States - Leaf-PdKOR-R3 | ecosystem: Host-associated > Plants > Phyllosphere > Phylloplane/Leaf | place: USA... | reverse complement strand
TTGAAGATACCAATGAAAGATTTGGTTGCATGAAGGAGCATTAAGGTTCTCCAGTGATTATTATGCTAGCTGTATGTAATTTTCCATCTTAATTAGTATCTGCAGTTTTAGTGTAAAATCAGATTATTAAAATCAATGTTGTTCAAATTATAAGGTTTGTTGTTGAACGGTCTCAAGCATAGTTATAAGACAAGGATCCCGACCCAAGGCTTGAAACCCCAGGTCAAGTCAGGGGTAGACCAATCAACTTGAGCATTGATTTTTTTTTTATATATATAAAAAGTCTGTTTTGGTAAAAAAAAAGAAGAAGGTTTTTTCACTTGACTAGTCAGGGCCATTCCTCGGGGTTGGTGAGTTACCAAGTTGACTTGTTGAGCATTGGTTCTCAAGCATATCTTTTGATGTCATATATAATGAATTATAGATCATTTTACATGTTGGACGTTATTTGCATTATTGTGTTTCTTTGCAATTTGTTGGTATTTCAGGCAGCTTGTTTATTGAGCAGACTGCATTTTTGTTTAAAGTTTGTTTAAGTTGGTATAGGCGTGTGGGGTTGAATTCTCCAGTTATCTACCACATTTGTGTTGATAAAATCTTCAAAATTCAAACAAGGATGGCTTTATGATAGTATTTGGGGTGTACAGTTGTTTATTATATTTTTCTTCTTGAGAAGGTGAAGGCAGATAAATATGCAAGGGCACATATCCAATATCATGGCAGCTCACCAGGGACACCAACGTATGATCATGAAGAAACTGCAAATTCCTTAGTAAGCATGCCATTTTCCTACCCACATTTTGCGCTATAGTTGACAGTTGAACAACAAATAAGTTACTGTTTTTGTCAGAATTCTCCTGTGTGCTCTGTATTAAGAAAGGTCACTGTTCAACTCCTAGCAAAATGTGATTGTTTTTATAGGCCATCAGGTAATAATTGTTGAAGTTTCCTTGTGGCTTAAGCAATGAAATGTTGTGTACTAAAGTGCCATGATCTTCCAAGTTCTGCTTTACTAACTTTATAAGCTTGTCGAGTCAAATTTTCTTTCCTTTACCTCTTCTTCCGTGACAATCTGTCTATAACAATTCAGGAGTTTAGCTCTTGCGACGGTGCAACCCCGGGAAGTCCAGATGACACGTTTCTTAAGGATTTTAATCCATGTTTAACGCCCTATTGTGCCAAGAAAAAGTCCAAGGTCAGCAGATAACGCTCCATTGAGTTTTGACAATATCCAACCCAAAATGCTTGTCCTATGACATGCACTCTTTGCAACCTTTCAAGGATAATACTGACAGAATGGACATTTTTTGTAGGAATTCGAGGCAATGGGCTACGAGTCTTCGCTTGATGGGAGCTTATCCGGGAGCAATACACAAATGAGCAATGAACTTAGCTTCAGCTCTCGTGTCAGGAAGTTATCCAAAAGTTCAGACTGTTACCAGAATTCCAACACAGGAAGCACAATGACCCGAGCAACTCGCAGGTCAGATGAAAGCAAAGGAGCATACAGAAAGCAAATGCAGCAGCAAAGACATTTCTAGCATTTTGGTGGTGATTCTGCTCTCACGAGGCATGTCTGTCATCAATCGATGCTCTTTTGTACTTTTTATGCTGATTATGGACTGTAGTTGTATTGTGGACATTGCTGTAATGTCTCCTAGATGTAAATGGTACCGTCTAAGCACTTGAATAAAGGATGGAAAGCCATGTGTGAGTACAAAACATGTTATAAGAAATGCTGCACGGTTGTGCTACAGTATTAATCAAGTGCTATTTGTTTCAAATGAGCTTCCAAGAGAGTATTTTGATGGTGCAAGCTATTTTCTTCATTATTACCAAGATTTTGGTGTTTGGCGCTTTAATGGAGAAGTTTAGGAAAAGATAAGGGATTGTTCGGAAATATAGTAAAACCAGAGTAAGAAAAAAGAAAACTCGAATTATTTTTTTAAATGTATTATTTCTCAAAATTGAAAGCTGGTTTTTCACTTTTCTAAATTCATATGAAGTTTGAAAAACATATTTTATAGTTTCTATAATTTTCCTTTATCGGTTTTTCAAATAAAAAAAAATCATGAAGAGTATAATTTCTTTTATATACAAGTATTTTTTTATATTTTAATTAGTATCATAAAATAAATTTTTATTATAAATTTAATATAATTTCTTTTAGTTAATAATACAACCTTTTATGATATTTCTTAATTTGAATAAATAAAATTAATATTCTATAACTAGATTATCATACATACAAAATATTAAGATTATTATTATAAATTATAATTTTATTTTTTTTTACAAAAAAAATTGTAATATTAAAGTATTTTTATTTTGTGATGGAAAAAATTATTGTCATTCTCAACTAAAGAACCAATTTTTCAATTTTTTATTGAAAAATAAAAACAAAATATAATCTTTTGTCATTGAAAATATTCAAATTCATAGCAGTTGCTTTTTAAAATATTTTTTATTTAAAAATATATCAAAATAATTTTTTAAAAAAACAAAAATTATTTTTAATATCAACACATCAAATTGATAAAAAAAAATTAAAAAATATTAATTTAAAACAAGATTTTTTTTTTTTTTTTCAAAAAGCCACGGTAAGCGTGAGGATGTTCTTGGGGGTTTCTAGAAAGCCAGTACACTATTATGCAGAAGAAGCTTTCGAAAACTTGGAAAACGGAACACTGTACAAAACTGGTGGTAGAGAACACAATTTATTCATCATTTTGCATTAGAACTTTCACACGTGTTCTAACTTCACATTTTGATAGTAAAGCCCTAGCTCATTACAATGCTGCAGATTTCCATCATAAACATAACTCCAGTACCTTAGGCCATCCCACCACTAGATGCTGTCCTGATTATCTGAAAAAGAGCTGCCACGCAAAGGAGTAACAAGAAATTCAGCGGTGAATGCATAACATCAAACACAAGTTATAATTACTGCACCATAAAACACAGTTCTGAAACAGCAAGACACCGAGGTGGTATTATTTTTAACAACTATCCAAGATAAACATTTCTTTCAAACAATTTGTTCACCTTAACATTTCAGTACTTTAAACAAGGAGTTGTCTTTGGGTCCATCTGGGAGTGTAATCTCAAAATTGATCATCAACTAGATGGAGGTTTAAACAAAGTTTACAAAGATAACTTTCATTCGATGCTGCTGAAAACAAACTCTAGAAACTAAATCGCACTAATCAAAGTGAGACATTCATATAAATATATCAATAGTGTAAAAGTTGAGGGAAAGGGGGAGGAAAGACTAAAATCACCCACAATATCTCTCCACCTCTCACTTCAGCAGTGACCAATAAACTTGCTAAAGATGACACATATACTTCAGCAGTGACCAATAAACTTTCTGAAGATGACACATATCACAAGCTATACATCAAAGTTCTTTTGATACCAAGCCATCAATTGCTCACAATAAACCCACAACAAAAAGCACCTCCAAAAATTGACTGCTAAAAATTTCAAAATAGATAATGATAAATGGATTATGCAAACCCATGACTTTCACGGATGGAAGATTCAAGTAGCAAATTCATAAAAATAATGCAAGAAACAATAAGATGGACAGAATTTAAAGAGTTCAACATGGTAGAAAGAACATACATGATCCAATTACCACAAAGACAAAGAATCCAAGTAGTATTGGCCCAACTGGGTAGTCATATCCTTTCTTTGTCGAAGTTTCAGGAACAGATCCTCTCTTAGTGATATTCTTGTGAAACTTTGCCACTTTCCTCTCGGAAAGGCGCTTCGAAGTTGTCTGTCAAATCCAAATGATAATCAAAACAAGTTTCTATATATCTTATCTAACCAGGAAAAGAACATAAATGCTAGACTAACAAAGCTTGACATCATATCAACCTTCAAACCACGACAAACAAAACTGCAAAACTACTCCAAAATCGCAATAAGAGATGAATTTTTTTGCTGCTATAGTGCTATCACAAGCTTCTTCAGTGAAATGGTGAAACTAGAATCAAAATATCCATTCTGTGACACAACTGATATGAGCAATATCCATTTCTAATTTTTCCTTTACATGCCTTTTATTTTATTTCTTCTCTCCAATTTGAAACTTTCATTTTCCTATTTAACAAGCAGAAAAATTGATTAGAGAGAAAACATGTAAAAATAAAAACTTGATCAGTTTTAGCAAAAAGATCCACTAAAACCAAACCCTTTATTCAAGATTCAACAAAAGGAGCCTCCTTTCACATTCTTTTAGACCCAATGTATCAATTAAACTGAAACAGAACAACTGATCCATCAAAAACATGCAAGAGATGATCAAACCAAGAACACGCAACAAGATCATGGATTCAAATTTAAGACTTGTACAATTTAGGGCAAACAACAATAAAAAAAAATTAAAAAAAAAACCGATAATTGTTCAATGAAAAAACCAAAACAGAAAAACCCCACAAACATTTATCTTCATAAAGCACAACAGAAAAACAAAAAAAAGTGGAGATTTCATTACCATTGTTTTGGTCTCTCTGTGTGAGATGCAGCTGGGGTTCCTCTTTTCTAACAAGGACAAGACTTGTTGCTGGTTGTTGATTTTAGAGGTGAGACGTGGCTCCGAACAGCTGTCTGTTTCTTATAAGCAGTAGTAAGTAGCAGTATTTGACTTTGACTCCAGCCGGTTGGATTGGTAAGAGGGGACATAAATGGAAATGTTGATTTTTCCTTACTTTTTTCTGGAAATTCCGTTTCTGAAATTGGAAATGAAATATTAAATTGCCAATATTTCATGGAAAAAAAAAATATTCCCTTCATTACAATGACTTGATCCTCGTAAATTTGGAAAGGAGTTTGCGGTTGACTTGGTCTGGTTTGACTACATTAATCATGTCTTATCTAGTTTGATTAAATATCTTTCATATCTGTATTTTTTTTATATAAAAAAACATGATTGATATTTTATTAAATAAATTTTAGCATGAATTCATAATTAGTCCTAATATTGTAAAAAATAATTACAATCATAATAGCATATTGTACTCTTTGGTGACTAATAAATATTTATTTTTTAATTTACAGTGAAATAATTGTTGGTCAGTAGGTATCTCATTGTAAATCAAAATAATCTAATACCATGGACTCATTTAGTTGACAGAAAGTGATTGTTTGAAAATTAATTCATAAACTTTGTTATGTTTGTTTGTCATTAAAAAAATTGATTAATAAAAAATATTTTTCAATTAAAGAAAAATTTGGCTTAATTTTTAGTAAAGTGTTTTCCTTTTATTTTGGACGTTTTCTGGAAGTTGTGAAAAAATTAAAAATATCATATTATTTGTTGATTATATCAAATTTGATCTTCAAACTTTTGATTGCTATATATATTTTGTTTTGAATGTTTTTTTTTTAATTTTATCCCTTAGAATTTGATTTTTATATTAATTTTGGTCCTCATTTTTATAATTGTTATTTGTTTTTTCTTTATCATTTTTTAATTGAAATTTTTTATATATCAAATTTGATCCTCATTCTTTTTATTATTACTTATTTTATTTAAAATAATTTATGAAATGGTAATTATTATTATTTTAATTTCTTTATCTTTTAATTTTTTAATTTGTTAGATTTGATCTCTATTATTTTGATTATTATTTATTTTATTTGAGATAATTTATGAAATTATATTTTTTAAAAAATTTTATTCTCATTCAACTTTTTAAATTGTAAGATTTGTTCCTTATTATTTTAAAAAACTTGAAAAAATAAAACATTAATAAGTTATTTTCCAGTTTATTTTCCATGACATAACCAAATATTTGAAAATGTTTTCCAACTTATTTTTCATTATACTACCAAACATCGAAAAATAATTTACTTTTCTAAAATTCACTTTTAAAAAAAAATTATTTTTCAGCAAACAAAAAGGTATATATATCAACTATTCTTTTAATATAACTAAAAAATTCAGCTCATTTGTTTATAGAAAAAACTCTTCAATATTTATTTTGTAATTTTGTTAGTGTTAATCTTAGTTAATTTGCAACCACTCACATTAATAATAATTTTAATGTCCAAGTCACCTTTTTATCATATAAACATAATTATTAAACCCAGCTTCCTTATTTGATGGGCTGGCTTGAAAAATTTAGTATTCGAAGTCATGTTAAATTTGCAGTTGAAGTAAACTAAATACAATCCACTTACCATGAACAAATCTAACATAATTAAAATCTTGTAAAAAAATATTATTTATTTTTGTATTTTAAAAATATATTTTTTAAAAAATAAAATTTATTTATTTTTTTCTTTGATTTAATTTTTTTATGTTTTCATATTATTTTAATGTGTTTAATGTTAAAAGTAAAAAAATATTATTTCATTTCATTTCCAAAAAAAAAAAAACACTTTAACAAATAATCTAACCGGCTAAAAAAAAACCAAAATTTAGTTATCATGAACAAACCTAGCATAGTTAAAATCTTGTAAAAACAAAGTTGGCTTGATAACTCACAAGTTAACCTAGCTCTTTTCAGATCGGAGCTATCAATTATGAAAACAGGCATTGTTTTTCTACTTGAAAATGTCATTGTTAGAAGTTGTCTATTAGTCTAAATAATAAAAAAAGAAGAAAAAAGACTAGTAAAAGGACTTCCAGATTCAGAAACTCAAGCTGAAGGTAGATAAAAGAAACGAAACGCTCAAATGAACTTGTAGCCCATCAGCATCCACATAACAGAGAATGGCAAGTAAAAAAAATTTGCTTTGATTCCTCAATCTTGTATTTGTTGCTGATACAGAAGAAATTATTTTTGTTTTCAAAGGAGGGGATCATAATTCCCCAAACCTGTTGAATTATACAAAAATGAGAACATTATTCAACGAAGATATGTACATGAACTGAAGAGAACAATATTTGGACCCAGATGACAAAGGGAAACAGATTACAAAAGCATGAAATCGATTCTTTTATCTATCTAAGGGCTTCTAGGATAGAACATATACATGAGTAAGAAGGGTACGAATAACAAATCTGTTTACTCTATCAAAATTGAACTGTGTTTTGCAAAAGGATATCCCGAGAACAAATATTCAGCCTGCAGTGGGTGGTGTTGTAAACGAGACCAGGCCCATGCCTTGGAGAGCCGAGACCAAGGATGGTAACCTCGTGAAATTGCAACTTTATTTGTAGAATGGAGAGGGACTGGAATGTGGTTACCAGTTATGCAATTGAGCAGTTACGCTTTTTACCACAGGGTGATATTCTGTGTGCATGTGCCTTTTAGCTTTCTCCGAACCAGGTTGGTCAAGCCACTCATCGTATAAGGATTTAACAAGAGGATTCTCAAAAGGATCTTTTACCAAAATCTACATGTCCAGAAAAAAAAAATTGTTAAATTATGGAAAGATTAAAACAAGCGTTGTACACAAAGACAGAACAGGCAAAGCATGTGCATGAAATAATCCCCGTTCAAGTTACCCTTTTCAAGGGGGCTGGAGAGGGGAAAAGGTAAACGCCACAGCTTGAGTGTATTCGAGACGATTTGTCTCATCCATCAAAACAAAAACTGCACACCTAATGTAATTTACTTACAGACCATCAGATTTTTATGTCACTTTGGTAATCTACTATGTTCAGCAATCTCAAGGAGATCTTGCATGACAATAAATAATCTAAGACACGGACCAAAACAGTCGAGCTTTAGAAGTGGCTCAGCCACAGGATAGCAGAATTCAAATCCCTGAAAAGATCAGGTTTGATATCTTCCTTTTGAGAACAGCTTTGATGGTAAGAGTACCTCATAAGCACAGATACATAAGGTCGAGAGCCATAAGCATTAAGCTGAAAGTTGCAAATGGTAATGTGTTTGATTATACTTGGTGCAAAACAATTAAACATGAGCCTCTAGATTTAGAAGAAGAAGAAGAAGAAGAAGGCATCAAACCAATCACAGCATGCATAGCCCTACAAAAATATCTGCAATGTTAGTGAAACTCACATTTTCCATATAAATAGTTTCTAGCGACTGAAGCAGCTCCCTTGGAGATTGTTGAGGCTTTGGCTTGATTTGACCACCACCATTCAGGCAACCTGTTTGATCATAAAGCTTAGTGAGTAAAGAATGTGTCAAGTTTCAAGTGAAAACTGAATACCAATTAGATTAAACTGAAAGCCCCAATCAAGTGAGGATAGAAAGGGAAAAAAAGAAACCTGATGGGCATGCCATAATCTCCACAAAATGATAATCACATCTTCCCATTTTGACTTTTCTTACAATATTTTGTAGGTTTTGAAAGCCGTAACATAGGGCAAATTTCAGTACAACTTTTCCATCCACCTACATAAATGAGAAATATCACATCAGAAGCAATAACCAGATGTTAAAGTATGTACATAGAATTATCAAGTAAGTGTAATTAAGGCTTAAGTTATGGAACTAAGGTAAACATGACACGGAAAAATTAGTATTTTTTGAATTGTGATGATTATCCCTGATCCAGGATGCATCAAGAAACTGTATTAAAAATTATAGAGTACAATTTCATCTTCTAGAAGAAATGTACCAGATAGGAGAATGCACAACTTACTTCCAAAGTAACTTCACAGAAATCGTTGTTTCTAAGACTTCTGAAGGCCAAAGGCCCTTCAATTTCTCTTCCAAATACCATTCTAGCAGCATACCGAAGCACTGTTTCAGCATAACCACCAGAACTTCCAGGTACTCCATAGAGATATCCTTCTTCACTAACATTTGTCAACCTGTAGAATGGTCAACACGTTATTTTTACATCAGCACCTCAACCACATGGGGATGGAACCTCAGAAAGATGATTGTGGTTCATAGGACAATTGAGAACTCTTACATTTTATCTAGAGGTGAGTCATCTAAGGTTTCAATATCCACTGCTTTTAACTGCAATTTGACCCCAACAAACAGAAGGAACAAATACACATCAGTCACCTCTCAGAGCTTGGGCCAGGAGGAAAAAAAGCAGAACTGAACAAGAAAGCTCACATAAACTACCAAAACTGGAAATCTCAATTTCACCTTTATCAAATCTAAGACTTCTCCAGTTGTCAAAACTGAATCAACCTCTGTAATCCTTAGACTATTCTTGTTTGCATCTTCTTGTTCCACTTCAAAAACAAAGTCACCCCTTGCTGCCTCAAGCTTCTTATCATAACAAGGCATCACAGTCACATGATAAACCTCATCTGGCCTATCAAACAAGTTTTTACCATTTACATAATTCAAGCACAAATGAAATCAGTAAGGTAACTCTTTTTTTAAAAAAAAAGACAGACTACAAGGTTAGAGTGGTTGGGGGGATTCAGTGAAAGTTCTTTTAATCTGTTTTAGCATCGTCTTCATTAATTTATTTAGTAGCACAGAAATTGGGTAGGGGTTGACTAAAGATGAGTGAAGGGGATTGGTCCCCTTGTAAGCACAAAGAAGACCAAGAATGCATAACCAATGGTATATACTGACTCCTAATCTTAAATACAGAGATTAGCCATTATAGGTCATTTGAAGATATAGGTTTCCTCGCAAAATAAAGTAGGTTATTCCAATGTTAAAGTTTAGAAGGTACAATTTCTTACAGACCTGTAACTCCCAACAAAACCTGCTTCACAAAATAAAGCTTAAAGCAAGAATAGGAAAGCACTAGCATGGATGGTTACCTGAGGCCCATTTTTTGGCAAATGTGATGCTTAATGGTAGCTCCAATTGTTTGTTGTGGGCTCTTCACAGAAGATACATAAGGCAGAATGTAGGATCCTAGTTGCTTTTCAGCATAGCATATCCAACCTGCAATTACAGAGAAGATACAGGTAAAACAAATTTAAATCAGAGAACCCTTCCTCCCACATGGCCCCATATTCCACAGACCCGTACATAGCCACATTCCATCACAGATTATGCTATCGGAAGCATTCTAAATTTTAATCATGATTTTGTATGTTGGCAGGGTGTTTCAGTTTTTCATTCTCTTACTATTCTTCTTTCCCTTTTCTTTTCTAGGGTAAAGTACAGAAGGATGTTATTTATTTTCAGAATTATAATAGGCTAAGAAATTAACCTGGACATGCTGAAGAAAGCATAGGCAAAGATGGATTAGATTTTTCATCAATGTTCAACTGGCTCTGTTTGTAACGACAAAGAAACTCATTACAAGTCTCTACAAGTGTTAAGTCCCTGCTGCAACTTGTATCAAATACAGCCTTCACTCCCAATGACTTAAAAAATGTTGTGAGTTTCTTAAAAACCTGCAAACTCGAAAAACATCTCGAGTCATTAGAATTTTGCAGAAAAGAAACACTATGTTATCTCATATCCTATCAAAATACAGCCCAGTGACCACCTGAAGTGGAGAGATGCCAAAATAAACAGCGAGAGAAGCTCTTGATTGTGGAGACAGAGAAACAATGATAGCTTTTCCTTTGTCAATATTGGATAAGAACTCATCCAAACTTTGCTTCTCAAGCATAACTGTCTCTGCTGATGTTATACACCCGCTGCATCATCACAAGAATAAAAAAACATAAATCCTAAACCTCTACTCAACCAGAATTTTGACAATAACAATATACATGTCAACACTAAGCATCACAAGATTTCCACAATTCCCGTTAATTCCACATATAACCTTGATCAATAACTAAACATCTCCATATCATAAATATTTAACCACTACTTATCACCAACTAAAAATAAAAATAAAATCTATTAAACACTACATTACTTAAAATTTTCAAAACCTCATTCATCCCATATTCTTCTGCCTTCATAAGTAACAAAATGTCCACATCTCCTTCATTAGTACTGAACATCTCTGACTTTAATCATAATTATCTAGACCTCAACTTAATCAACCAAATTACAAATAAAATACATTTTAAACACTGAATATCATAAAACTTCCACACTCCCATTAATCCCATATTTCATTTACCTTCATTGGAATCCCAAAATTTCCAAAATTCAATAAAATCCATACTTCATTTTGCCTTCAACAACAACTACAAGTCTCTAATTTACTGTTCTTAACAAAATCAACAACAAGAAATTACCTGCAAGCCAAACAGTCCTTAAGAGAAATTTTAACAGGGTCATTCTGCTCTCTATTAGCAATAGCAACCTTTAAAACAAAAACACAGAAAACAAAAATCAATATTTTCACTCAAAAATGCAAAATTTTTCACAAAGTTGAAAACTTTAAGCTCAGTTAACACTAATCTGCTGAAAATAAACTCCAGAACTTGCAGAAATACCTCAGGTTTGCCGCGTTTTCTGGTGTTAGGTGTTGTCGTTTTGAGACCTTTCAAAGAAACAACACAAGCTTGAGAAGGAGCGATAAAGTCACTCAGATCTCCAATTCTCAACGTCGGTGAGAATTTCTCCGACATGTCGTTTACTCAATTAGAGTTTTCGATAACCCAAAGAGAGAAATCGAAGATCAAACACAGAGAGAATCCAATTAGGGTTTTTCAGAGAGAGATATATACATGGCGGTGATGTTGACTGTTACTTGAGTTCTTACGGAAGAGAAGGATTATAATGTGGGCGGGTATAGCGTTTGGAGGTTGGTTAGCGTATAGGATGTGATGGTTATGTGGAAAACGAAAGTAAACGATCCTACGTGTTAAGGGTTGTTGAATATTTGTCTTTATGGCACGTGCCGACCACATGCCATAGAATATTCCTTTTTTAATTATTATTTTTTGTTAAGATTCTACTTCTAGCTTGTACCAAAGAGGAGAATCCATGTGCATTGCCTATTTGAAGAATAAATTCTTGCTTCTTAAAGTTGAAAATGAATATAATTTTAGTTTTTTTTAATTATTTAAATAGCTACATTGATAGATTGAACATGTAAATATCATATTTTATATTTATACATACCATTAAATCTTTATAAATTAATATTATTTAGACCCTAAAAATTCATTAGTTGATCAAGATTATTTAAATTTAAGTCAAAATCTAATAAATATATTATTCAATCAAGGTTATTAATTTATCTTATAATATATATTAAAAAAAATATACATTTCGTTAGAATCAAAATTTGGAATATGTTTTCGAGTTGTGCTAATTTTGCATTTGTTACTCTAACTTAAAAATTCTCTAATTAGAACCATATTATATAAAAAAAAGCTCACTATTTCTTTTAGGATTACTTTTGCATAGAACTTGATTTCTTTATACTCTAGTGATGTTTGGTGAAGTTTCATTAATGGGGCGGGTCAAATTGCATAGAATTTGATTTCTTTGGACTAAGCTGTGAAAGTAATTCACTCTAGTGATGTCTGGTAAAATTCCAATAATAGGGCGGGGTCAAATTGAAGAGCATAAGAAAGTTGCTATCTCACCATGCTTGACCAGGAATGATCCTTCCTTTGCTATTGCCGGCATGCTTTTCTTCCATATTCAAAGCGAACCCTTCCTTGTCCCCAGCTAGAGAGATTTCATTCTCAGTCCCATGATATTTAATTATTTTTAAAATAAAAAAAAATACTAAAGAAGGAGCCTATTTTGGATACAATGGGAAGTGACTGGTAAATCATGGGCAGTCTAGGATCTAAGAACAGCCGAAAATCTGAGGATGTAATGGATTAACCAGATGTATGACGACAAGATCTGCACAGGAGGGAACCATCTTGCTGGTAATTAAGATTAAACAGAGTGCAAATATTAATTTGACATTCATATAGAGATGCGAAAAATACAAGAAAGGTAAACTATGACAAGCAGAATGAACAATCCTAACTCCTAATCAAAATCCAGCACTCTGAGTCATAGTGAGTTGATAGAGGAAGCATGCTAAAGAAACAAACTATAGATGTATCCACAGAACGCAACGTTGATTTATTTGTCAGCATTGAGGTCACAGAGCGAGCATACACCATTTTACTTTGCATCTCTTCATATCTAAGAAAAGGCCACCATATTACAGGACATTCCGAGTCACATATATATGGTAGAGTAGGGTGGTGCAATGACCAGAAACGGTAGTTCTGAGAACCTACCACCTGGCGCCGTCCTTGCCCTTGTTGCCACCATACAAGCGGAAGAGACTGAAAGAAGAGATACAAGACAAGACAACCATGCTAACACTGACCAGCAGCGCGCTTGCTATTCCCTCACCAACTTGGTTACAGAACTTTCCGTACATGTTGCATATCTTCATCCATTGGAGATCAGGCTGTCCCAACTTCGCAAATGATGCTGATTGCACAGCAGCTGCCACTGCAGACAAAGTTAGGTATGCCATCATCTGCACAAACAAGTTGGTGTGGAAACATTAGGTGATTATATCAACATGTTCTGATCTCATACTTTTCCATGGATAGCAACAAGTACACCGTCAAACGCAAACGAAAATAGACTCATTCTGAAAATTTATTGATTTCTTTCTCTACTCTTATATTTTAAAGAGCTTCAAAAGAAAAATCAATTCCTCCTTAACAAGCACTCCAATTTCTTTAAATTCATCGAAGCAATTTCATCTAAATATTTTTCAGAGGTTATGACTTCTTCAATGCCAAAAATGTTTCACTAATTCCAGAACATATTCATCATTCATAATGAAATCAATGTCTTTGTTATAAGTTCTTCCATGGAACCACATTTAACCAGAGTATCTCTGAGATGACTAATTCATATGCTTAGTCTGGTCCTATCCTGATGGCTCCAGGCACGTGGAAACCCTATGAAATATCATAACCAAGAGTTAGGGTTAAGCAAAAATGCCACTTTCTCTGTGAGTGCCCAGTTTACTGCCGGACAAACCCATTGTATTCTAATCAATACGTAAGTTTCCCAGTAGCTTATCAATACTACTTCTAGGATCACTTTCAAGATGGCAGTGGGTTGTCAGTGTCAACCCAGGAATTCTGGAGTACTCAAGCTCCTACTCCAATATTTAAGGGTCATTGCCTACTTCAAAACAAAATTATTTTATTGTATCTTGTTTCAGAAAACTGCCCTACCGGCATTAGTTTGAGATTCACAAGTGTTTCTCATTCTCAAAAAGGAACCACACTACATAATTGAATAATCATAAGATGAAAGCCTAGTAATTATCCAGAACATTTAATTTCCACCACCTAGCATACCAACTGCTGAAAGATACAGATGCTCTTGGGAGAATGGATTATGAAATCCTCTCCTTTCCATTTCTATATAGCTTGGCTTCACCATTTTTTTATTGAATGCATGTCACATGGTAGATATTAATCCTAACCAACTTTGCATAACAAACACTATTCACGGCATGAACCTCGAATTTTCAGGTAGCGTACTCCTGAAAAACACAATTACACATGGCATCTGTTGATATAGAATAGAAAGACCTATATTAAGAAATGGAAAGGAGTTTCACCAGCAATTGGGACGACAGATATTAATGAAGGCCAGTGACAGCATGCATAAGGCACCACTATAATTGGTACTCAGTTCTCCTTGCTCACAGGGAAGGTTGACAGGCTCAGTTGTCTTGCTCTGGTCGTAAATTAACTAAACCATACTGAACTAACACTGACATTTAAATCCTAAAATCAGACCCTTAAACCTGTTCGAAACATGTGACACATGATTCCACCGATCACTTGATAGTCCTAACAAAGGATGGTGTTGTATTGAATGAACTTAGGTGGGAAACTGGGAGCCATTATTGCAAGAAATCATTCTGTGACATGTCATTCAAGGAATGAAGAATCTATTGGTGGGGTCTTATGTGGTTTCAGCTTTCCCAAAAATTAAATGCGCTTCTTGCTCTTGACACCAACCGCCATAAGCACACACTAATTCTAACCAACGCATTAAATGCAAACAGCTTCCTTAACAATATTAACTCTTATAGTTAAGATTGATTTTGACAAAATTTACAATCTAGGGCAAAGTTTTGAATTTTTTTGAAAAAATAGTTAGACGATTGTCTAACTGGAGTAGTAAATGGTAATTGGGACAGATTGACATTAACAGGAAGAGCCTAGAGATTGGCACAATATGGATGAAGGCATTAATGTTAGTTGTCAAGTTGGCACCAATATACCACTTGCTCACCCAAAAACAACATGAAACTGGGGAAAGTGTTAAAAACATCCCATAAGAAAGTAGTTAATTGTGAGTATAAAACTTAAACCTGGCACTGGTGAACAACAAAAAAATAAAAAAAAAATTGCTGCCCAAAGAAGAAAAAAGAAAAGAAATCAACACCTGATCCCCAGAGAAAATAACCCAAGCCAAGGGCTTGCTAAACAGAACACTTCCTTTAACCATGCCCACAACACAGCGCACCCCTTGAACTAATGAGTAGGCTGCTGCTATCCCATTAGCCACCACCAAAAAGCTGCATCAAAACAAAACCCAAGTTAGTAAACTTATCATCAAACAGAAAGATTCAATCTTTGGAGCCATTTTTGAATGAAATTGAGAGAGGGGTTGATCAGAATCTTACACAAGAGCTTTCATGTCAGTGAACCTTGCTTTCTTTTGAATTGAGAAGATTTCTTTAACTTGAGTATCTGTACCAACAAGCACAGCAGCAAGAACTCCTAAAGCACAGATCACACACCTCAAAACCAACTCTGCTAGCCTCACTCTCCTATCAATAACCTTCAAGTTCATGCCATGATACACTGGTACATTTCCAGGACTAACACCAACACCTAAATAACTCATCCTTTTCTTTCTCAAAAGAAGAGGAGTCGTCTAAGAGATCGCAAGTAACTCTCCAAGTCTCTCGAACTCAACACACAAAGCACTATCTCACATCTGAATAGTTCAACTACTTTAAATAGACATCCCCACGACAACAATATTGTGCATGCTTTCTTTCTTTTATATATATATATATATATATTGGTGGGTTTGTTTCAAATTTCCAAATGTGTGATCAAGGTCCCCAGGTGTTTCCGGGTCCCATAGAAATTAAAAATAGTAGGATCTATCTAACTGAAAATTAACTGATTCTTTAGTAATTAATGTCTTTTTTAATTCAATTTAAAATATAATTTGAGTCAAGTTTAGAATCATAAATTTTCTACATTGATTCTTCTGATTAGATCATATTTAATAATTATAGTTTCAACTGGAGAGTTCTCCGCTTAGTGTTTGATTTTAAAAAAAAGTTATTCATATTATATCCACATTTGAATAGATCCATCTAAATATAATTAAATCAGATTAGAAAAGAAATTAGTTTAGATACATAAAAACTTTGTCCCGAGCAACCCATGTTAAGAAAAGGGGGGGAAAGGACAATGAACCCTTTGGTGCGATGCAAGTTCATGAAGATGCCAAATGGTCAAATGCATGAGCCAAACAGACACCAGTAGAAAGAGCATTGGATACATTTAGGGCAGCATTTATGGCTATTGTGAAAAGAAGGTAAGATGTGAGACTTCTTTTTTTTTTTTTTTTTTTCTGGGGAGAGGCAACAGTTGCTTGTCCCAAGGGAAAAGGGTCAGATCAGGGGTGACGCGGTGATGCCATCTTAGTTTCTTTTGTAATAGTTTCATGTATCGCATGGGTAAATTATTTTTTATATTTTAAAAATAGTTAAGATTTAAAAATGTTAGGTTTTTTTTTTAAAGTTATATCTAAGAATTTCAGGTTTGGTTGCAACGCCTAACCCAAGAGTAATGTTTATAATATTAATAATAACATTAAACTTGGGTTAACCCTTAGCATAAAAGTGTTTGGACTGCAATACCAAACCCAATAACATTAGATGTGGGTCTGGCTACAAAGTCGTATCATAAAGTATGATAATTAAATAGATTAGTTAAAAAGAAAAAAAACCGACAGGAAGAAAAAAACTAAAGAAAAAAAATGAATTAATTGGGTTAACCCTTCAAATCAGGTTAACCCGTCATATCTTGAATTCGCATCGTGAAAGTTTGATAATTAAGAAGAAAAAAACAAATTAATGGGTTAACCCAGAATTAACTGGGCTAACTCGTCAAACCAGGTTAACTTGTCAAACCCGGAATCCGTGTAATGAAAGTTTGATAACTAAATAGAAAAAAATTTAACATTAACAATTTAAATTAAATGAAAAAAATTAATTAAAAAAACAAAAGGCATCGGCCTTTTTACTGTGGACTGCACTGTGCAGTCCACAGTTAAAGGCATAAAAAAAAAACTAAAGACATCAGCCAAGAATTACTTAGAAAAAAATTTAACATTAATAAACTAAATTAATTAAATAAAATTAATTAAAAAGAAAAAAATAAAAGAAAAAAACCTTTAAGGAGAAAAAAAACTAAATAGAAAAAAATTTAACATTAACAAACTAAACTAAACAAAAAAAATAATTAAAAAGAAAAAAATAATAAAATTCAGGTTAACTCGTCAAACCAAGTTAACCCGTTAAACCCGGGATCCGTGTCATGAATATCTGGTAACTAAATAAAAAAAAAAGTGAACATTAACAAACTGAACTAAACAAAAAAAATTAATTAAAAAGAAAAAAAATTCGGGTTAACTTGTCAAACCATGTTAACCTGTTAAACCCAGTATTTGTGTCATGAAAATCTGATAACTAAATAAAAAAATTAACATTAACAAACTAAATTAAACAAAAATATTTATAAAAATAATAATAAAAAAAATTGACGGGTCAACCCGGAATTAACTGGGTTTACCCGTGAAACCAGGTTAACCTGTGAAACTTGGGATATGTGTCATGAAAGTCTAATAACTAAATAGAAAGAAATTTAACATTAACAAACTAAACTAAACGAAAAAAATTAATTAAAAAAACAAAGAAAGAAGCAAAAAAAATCCCAAAAAGCATAAAAAAATAGCTAAAAAAACTTAGACAACTTAAAAAAAAAACAAAAACAAAAACGCCTAAGGAATCAGTGTTTTATTGTGGACTGCACTGTGCAGTCCATAGTAAAACACTGATTCTTTTTAGCTATTTATGAAAGTTTGATAACTGAATAGGAAAAAACAATTACGGGTTAACCCAGAATTAGCTGGGTTAACCCGTCAAACCCGGAATCTGTGTCATGAAAGTTTGATAACTAAATAGAAAAAATTTAACATTAACAAACTAAATTAAACGAAAAAATTAATTAAAAAGAAAAACTAGAAAAAAAATCCAGGTTAACCTGTCAAACCCGGAACCCGTATCATGAAAGTTTGATAACTAAATAGAAAAAAATTTAACATTGACAAAAAAAAATTCATTAAAAAAAAACAAAAAAAAGAGCTTAAAAAAACAAAGCAAAAAAAAACAGTTCAGTGTTTCACTGTGGACTGTACTCGAAAAAATAATTAATTAAAAAGTAAATCAGAAAAAAAATCTGGGTTAACCCGTCAAACCCGGAACCCGGGTCATGAAAGTTTGATAATTAAATAGAAAAAAATTAACATTAAAAAAAAAATTTAAATAAAAAATCATTAAAAAAATAAAAAAAACAACTTAAAAAAATAAAAAAACACAGCTTAAAAAAAAAAAACAACTACTCATTGTAAACTTACTCAGTAAAACATTAAGCAGTTTATGTATATTTTACCATTATTCAAACATTGAATGAAGGAAGGAAGAGGTCATGGTGGGATTTTAGGATGGCCCATTTCTTTGTTTTGGTCCTCAATGCAGAAGAAACAGCAAAATCGGTGGAAGTACGAGAAAGATTTGATTACTGTTTTGAAATAATAAGAAAAGAAAATAATAAAGATAGAAAGGGTATGTTTTTTTTTTTTATATATCTCTTGTTCTTTACACTTGCAAGATAATGAGATTAAAGCTGAATAAAAAAGATTCAAGAGTGTAAAGCTGATCAAAATGATTAAAGTGGTATATATGGCGACATTCTTTATCTGGTGGTGGACCCTTGTGGGGGTGGCCAGTTTAGGTATGTATTGGTTTCACATGTATTTTTTGATTGATTTGGAAATTTATCTTTTTTGAACAAGAAAGATGGGTTTGGAAATCCTACCTTTAATTCAAGTCATGGAATTGTAATGATTTTCTTCCACTCAAGGTCAAAGCATAAAGACATTATGCAACTCCCACTCCCTTCAATTAGACTAACATGGGCCAAGCTCAGTATTAATGAAACCCAGTTCATCGTGGATGACCCTCTAGGATGACACCAACTACTTAATTCCACCTAGTGTGGCAAGAAGAGCAGCAACTCCCACTCACTTCTCCATGAAAGTTCTAGCCCGATGAAGATCGTTACCGTAAGAAGTCATTTCTTGCTATTTCTTACATGGGAAGAAAGAAACTACAGAATGAAGATCGTTACCGTAAACTATAATTGTGTCTTGTATTTCTAGCCCAATGACATAATTAAAATTAATGTAGTTTCACTTGGCACCATTGATTAAAAGAAAAAGGTTACAAAACCCTATTCTTGTTGAGAGGTAGATTTGTTATTCCGATTTTCAATTTTAGAATTCCAATTCATCTATATAAAAAGAGGGTGTGAGGGAAAAAATCATTATAATCTGACTTGTTTTAAAAGGATAAAAGCTCATTCTAAAATTATTATAGAGATAGATTTATTTTATGTTTTTGATACATGCGAAAGGTATAAGATTAACAATAATATATAAAACACATGATATTTAATGAATGAAAAATGATTACAAATATGAATCTTAGATTCACAATTTTACTCCATGAAAATGAAGTATATGGTGGTTACCTCTGGAATTATTTGGAAAAATTTGAGTCTGATCCAACAATCAAATTTTTTGTTATCTTTGTTCTAAGTTGTTAATTCAATTTAATATGATTATATCTCTTTTTAAACCTAGATTTGTATCATTAGTCTATAAATATATATGCTAAGTTATAAAAGCACAACTATATATGTTACAAACATTACACCGTTATGAATATAAATTAAGGTGTTCATTTCAACATTGCTTTCCTAAGGTCACATGAAGATCAATGTGGGACATAATTTGGATGCAACAAGCAACAACACTTTCTCAAAATGGAAAAAAGAAAAGCAACAATCCAAACCTAGTACTGGAAAACCTGTCTTTTTATGACCAAACCAGATTTTGCTGGTCTCATTGCCATGAAATAATCCACAAAATATAT
>Ga0325414_1002055_pt1 | contig 20064 bp, 9 predicted proteins | sample PopdelMetagenome_8_FD_206183 | JGI IMG/M metagenome (GOLD analysis project Ga0325414, IMG submission 206183) | Populus deltoides microbial communities from Bellville, Georgia, United States - Leaf-PdKOR-R3 | ecosystem: Host-associated > Plants > Phyllosphere > Phylloplane/Leaf | place: USA... | reverse complement strand
AAAAAAATTAATATTAAAAAGGAACACAACAAAACGACATGAGTCAACCTTAGTTAACTTCTAAAACTCGTGATCCAGATTATGAGACCAAGATAACCAAATAAAAAGTAAACAGAAACAAATCATAAAGTTTAATTCCTAGTCAACTTAATGTTAACATATAATTTTTTTAAAAAAATATTAATTAAAAAATAAAGTCAACAGAGTTAACATGCTAAACCCGTAACACGAGTTATATGAGTGAGGCAACCACATAAAAAGTAAATTATAACAAATTATAAAACTTAATTCCTAATAAACTAAATATTAAAAGATAAAAAAACATATATATATATTATTATTATTATTATTATTATTGTGAATAGTTTTTTATGAGACGATGCACGGTATAAACATTGTTTTTTTTAATTTTTTATTAATTATAAAACTCGATATGAGTTATGTAAATCAAATTAAGTTAATCTATTTTAATTAAAATAAATTGTTTAAAAAATAAAAATCAAATTAATTTTTAACAAGTTGATTGGATAAGGAGCTGAGTCACCAAGTATCAAATGAGTTTTATTCAAGTCTTAAACAAGTGAATTGGATGGGAAGCTAAGCCATCAAGTATCGAATGAGTGACCGATTTTTATCAAGTCACCATCCGGGTTTAATTTTATGCCGGCTCCACGTGTCCATGGTTTGACTCGTAAATACATATGCTTATCATCACACGTGAGATCTGGTAAAAGTATTACTTAAAAGTTGCCGTCAACTCGTGTGTTTGTAATCATAATCATGGAAAACACACTTAAATCAGAAGGCTGGGCCTGGAGATCACAGGTTGATCAGGGGTGCCTTGAATTTAATTAGAAAAGAAAAGAAAGTGATCGGACGTGTATGAATAAAGCAAATGGGAATCTGGGTGTTGCTGTCCCTCTTCAAGGCCGTCGATATATACCACTGCTAGAAAATGTGGGCCCGTTTCCATGCTCCCATTTTCACTTTCCTTTCTTTCTCACTGTTTTTTTTTTTTTTTTTGTTAATACATATTAGTAAAATAAATATATGAATAAATAAAAATATGCGCTGTTTTTGTGACGGCCTTATAATATTAATATCATACATGTATTCATTTCCACCACCGAGTATCTTTCTTCTTCCAGTGCTTCTCTCGAAGGCACATGCACCCTCCTAAATATATATAAAAAAATTATCACTCAGCATTCCTTCTCTTAATCCTTGCTTTCTTCGATCGGCGTGGCGGTTTCTTTCTACCCCAACTTGTCGAGGTTTGTGTCCCAGCCAGATGAATCAGTGTCTCTCTTACATAATCAAAACCATGTAGTATGTGTTGCTGATGACTTTTCTGGTGGTTTTTTTTTTGGCAGCTGTTTATTATCTATACAGTCATCAGGAGCAGAGGTTGTGGAAGATTGAATCTTTATCGATACCAGTAGTGATTACAAAGTCATGGTATTTTCATTTTGGCATCTCTCTGTCTCTACTACTCTGTTTCTTCTTCATTCTTGTTACCGTGTTCTTGGGGTTTACTCATTCGAGTCTGTGATAATTGACGGCAGGTGAGTCCATTTGGGCAAATGAGGAACCACGACACGGGTCCACCATGGTTAATACCCATGCTTAGAGCAAGCTATTTCATTCCCTGTGCAGTTCATGGTGAATCCAATAAGAGTGAATGTAATATGTTCTGCTTAGATTGTATGGGAAATGCTTTCTGTTCTTATTGTCTTATTTATCACAGAGATCACCGTGTTGTTCAGGTTTGTCGACCCTGTCTCCATATTATCTTCGATTTATTCGATTGATTAATTGATTTATTGATTGGATGACAACCTGGTTGAATGCTTGGGTTGCTGCAGATAAGGCGATCTTCATACCATAATGTGGTGAGAGTAAATGAGATACAGAAGTACATAGACATATCATGCGTACAGACTTACATCATCAACAGCGCCAAGATTGTGTTCCTCAATGAGCGCCCTCAGCCAAGGCCTGGAAAGGGGGTCACCAACACTTGTGAAATTTGTTGTCGAAGTCTCCTTGATTCATTCAGATTCTGTTCACTTGGATGCAAGGTAGGTTAATTATGATGGTTTCCCTTCTCAATTATTAATAGGTTCTCTGCTCTGCTCTCTTCTACTGCTCTGTTTTGATAGTTTAATACAATATTCATTTTTTGTTCGAGTAAAGTGCTGTTTGCGTTTTGTTAGCTGGGAGGCATGAAGCGGGGTGACCCAGACCTTACATTTGCGCTAAAATTGAAGCAAAATAGGGATCCGTTCTTTGGTGGGTCGGAATCAGATGAGTCCTCAACCCCAAAGAAGATTCGCAGGACACATGCTTTCAATCGTTTGATGGACGGGCTCTCAATCTATTCCTCCAACAATGATGGTGCGGAGAGCTCTGGTGATGATGCAGCTACCAACATTTCTCCGGCTACTCCTCCCCTTTTCAATCATCGTAATGCAAGGAGAAGAAAGGGTATACCTCATCGTGCCCCATTTTAAGACTCCATAACCCTCCCCACCAAAAACATTAAAAAAATTGGCAAAACATTTAGCATTTACCAGCAGTAAAACAAAAACAAATCTAAAAACGACGGCAAGGAGGAAGTGGGATGTGGGGGAATTTGGTTACATCTCAAGTTTCTTGTGTAAATACTATTAGGATGGTAGGTGGTGTGTTTCTAGTAGCTAGCTTTGGAGTAAGGGAGTGGTCCCTTCCTATAGACATTTAGCAATTACTGCTGGAATTGAGTTTCTGAGTCAGGAATTTTACCATATCCATGCATGTACATATCATAACATATAAATATATAAATGTGGGGTTTTGGATTTGTTGGAAAGGGTGCAATAAAGGAGTGGGCATTATGATAGCATGGAATGTATACAGAACACCGTGGTTTGTCCTTGTGGATAGTGATATTTAAAGTTAAACCTTGTGTTCCGGCATCTCCTCTGTGATCTTTTATTTCATATTCTATATATGTGCAATCTGAGACACCTTTCGTCTATGCATACTGGGGAGTGGGGTTATTTGCATGGAAAAATGAGCTGGCAGCTTCTTATTTTGGTCATTAATGGGTCCATTGTGAATTGTAGAGCTGTGTCTGTGTGTGTTTTCTCTTATACATGCATGATTTTGTAATGAATATGATGGAGTAGCTAGGAAAGTACAGCCATCCTGGTCAAGTTTTAGATAAAGATTCTCGAGATGTAAAGCTGACCACATACGTCTTTTTCGTTTTTTTTTTTTTTTTGGAGGGGGAGAGAGAGAGAGAGAGCAACAAAACACCATTCCTGTTATAAAAAAAAAATAAGATACCATCCCTGAAGATGAAAAAGATGGTCTAATGGTTCTTGATTGATTTTACGCTTAATTTTCTTCCGTTTTCCTCACCCCGAATAGGAGGAGGGTACATAAAGCATAATTCTCTTTTCAACATTTTCAAATTTCTCTGTGCTAAATGTTAGGTTTGCTTTCACGTAGGAATTGGGCTTGATGCGAAGGTGGGTTCTGTTTTATGGGTAGCACAAACCTCAACTATCTCTTTCAACCCCCCTAACAAAATGGGCACATCATCAATTGTATTTTCATTGAGTCGCGGTTTCCAGTTAACACAGTTCGATTTTTTTCTCACTTTGTTGATAACTAGATGTTTGTCTGCGAGGCTAATCGTGTTTCGAACGGTAATTGATCGTAAAAAGGCATATTTTTTATGCTCTTTGCACGGCCAACCTCTTGAAACGCTGTTGCCGTATAAGATTAGCAGGCCCTTAAAATCTTTTGGTAGATGATATTCCCAAGGGGGGTGATTATATGTTGTCAAGCCAATTTGCCAGGTAATAGTGGATTGTGAGGTGTACGTTTCGAGCCTGAAAATTAAGAGGGGTTTGAAGGGAGTTAAAGATATTGCAAATTGCTTAGAACGGTAAAAACAAAAATCAAAAGCGGATGAATTAGTAGTCTAAAATCTTGAGATGGGATGGTGTTCAAATCAGAGAAAAGCTTAGGAGACACGAAATGCTCGGAGGGACAAGGACAGCCATCTCCAGATGCTCCTAAGATCCCAATCTTTCACCATCATCCTTCACTGTTCTCTATTAATTAAATAAAAAAAATAAGTGGATGAGAGCCTTGAGGAATCTGAAAGGCTGCGTTGAGCGCACTCTCCTTCGCCCACCACCCCACTCATCAATTTGTGCCTTTCCCCTTCTTATCCCTCCACTTAATATTTTTAGCTTAACAGGAGTCGTAGGAGTAGCAGTATCCCTTTTGTAATATATAATAATCCTCCATGAAAAATCGAAGTAGAGACTCCCTAAATTGATTGTTTAATGGATTATTGGGGGCCAAAAGACGGTTGCAACTCGTCTTATTATTGAGGTTTAGGATGAAGCTAAGTAATGGTGACGTTTCCAAGGTTCAACTTTCCAAGGAAATCAGCTCAAACTTAGTGGCAAAGGCCAGAGTTTACGAGGCTGCTTTGTCTGTTTGTGCGGTGCCTAGTCATTAGACGTCTAAGGGAGTGCCACGTTTTGTTCACTACATGGTTAGGGTGGACACATGCCCCGCCCCTTTGGGCCATGGGGCCATATTCAGCCACTTGTGCGACGAGAAAGAGGAGACGGAGGAGGTAGAAAGGATCGGTACTAATGTCATCACTTCAGTTTCGGTTCTCCTTGTCTGTCAAGAAACTAACTAAAAAGATGAGCATGCATGATGTCCTGCAAGTTGGCGTTCTACTAATGGGTGCCACTGTGCATAATGCAAATTGGCTTTATTCCTCCTCGATCCTCTCCTATTTCTTGCTCTAATTAACCTGCTTTCAGTTTTTGGATTTTTATATCGATATATACACTGAGTGAATGGCCCTTCATCATCGTGATCATCATGTTCATGATCCTCATCATCAGATTAAAACATGAGAGAATAAACTAATGGTCCTCGTGAGATCACATTGTTGATAAGGCTCTTGGGTTGTGGTGTTGCCTTTGGCATCACACGTCGTCATTTCTCATTTTCCATAAAGCACTCTTCGTGAATTTACAATCAACCCCACCCTCCCTCCACAAGTGTTGCTTTCGGTGTTTCTAGTTTATTAGTTGTGTCGTCTTCCACCCTTTGCCTCTCTGGTAAGCTCTCCAACCTCTGCTTTTGTTCTCATTCGGGTTGAATTGAGATTGTTCCATGGATCACAAATATCTATCTATCAAATTAAATGCATTTGTTTCCAAGACGACGACATCTAATAAGCAATCAACTACAGAAAATCTCTATGTTTAGGTACAGCAACTCGCACAGTTCAATGACTTCGATCTGGATTAGCATAAATCAATCACTGTGTTTTTATTCTTTTGTACAATAGTTTTTAATTTTACTAGATTTTCATGATTCCTGTGTATAGATAGATGGACGTAGTAGCACAGAAACAAGGCTTGGCAGGAGCTGTTCTGACAGGTTTCAGTATATTATATATCTTGCATTACACATATTTATTTATGCTTGATTGACATGAAATAATTGCGACTTTTAGAACATCTTTTTACAAACAACCATCTAGCTTTCAACTGTTGCTATAACCTTTCTGAAAAAGCATACGAGTGCCGAAAATGGGTCTCCACGGCCCGTTATTTATTGGACTGGCCTAACCATCACCACAGTCCGAGGGCAAGGGAGCCCCACGGAGCTAAGAAGCTTCTCACGACAAACTTTCACTTCGAGATCCAACTGTTTGTTACAGCCAGGCCTTGTTTGTTAGTATTTGGACATATAAGATAACAGGAGCGAAGTTATCAGAAAGTATTTGGTCAGCCATATTAAATTGGAGACGAATATAGTCCAATCTGTATCATAGTACGTGATGTTCCTATATAGAAAACTTACTATTTTTCATTAATTTATTCTAATAATCACAAAAATTGGATCAGACGAACATCGGCCAATCTTACTTCTATGTGTTTAAATCCCCTGAAAAATGAACACCCTTTATGTATGTGGTCTATAATTGAATAAGTTTAAACACGAAATTCATATAAAAGATAATTTCAAATTAAAATCAATATTATCTAAACAGTTCAACCGCGCGTAAATTAACCCGAGATTTTTATGCTCTCACAATAAAATTAATCCTAGCTAAACAAGCAGCTGGGAATAATTAATTCTGCTGTTCTATGACATATATAATTTTTTAAAAAATCAGATGTTATAATATCCATACATATGATATATTTTTTATTTAAAGATTGAAAAAACTGGCGCATGATTTTGTTTTTGAAATGAAGTGTAAAAAAAAAATGAAGAAGAAGGAAGAGAAAAGGTGAAGTTATTGTACGTTACGTAACCGCTCGGGAAGGCAAAAGAAAGTCTCGGATGGCGGTTCTGTTTGAAACCACGGTGGTGTGCATGGTGGTAAATTTTGACCCCGTTGAGAACGGCTAAATCGTGAATCTTCGTTGGTATGGACTTGGCTTGACACGTTATATACAAAGAAAACCTTTTTTTTTTCATTATTTGGGAAGCCCTGTGTTCCCTTGTTTATATGTATTTTGCAATGTCAAACACAAAACAAGAGGCAGGCAAAGCGAGGTGATCAGGCTTGTAGTGGAATAATATATCTCAACTCGATCAGTGGGTATTAATTATTGCATGGCATGACAGTTGTGTAGCATCAGTTAATTGTTTGGGAATTAAGATGCAAGCAAGGCCAGCGCCAACTGACTCGCACAATACTTGTTGATGTATAATTTAGCTGTACGTAGCATATTACTTACTTGAAAATTACGTTGTGGGAATATTTAAATATTATTTCCTCTTTTACATACGCCCATTGAAATTTATGGCAGTTCTCGACGAGTTTTCCTAACTGGGCATGCCTGCTTGGCTGCTTATTAATATCATTGAGATTCGGTGCGCACGGTGTGTGTGGCATGCACTCTATGATATGTATAAGATAACACAGTATATGAAGAGAATGCTCGGTGACGAATAAAATAGATATTTTTTTTGTCGAACCAAAAAAAGAGCAGGGTTGATAGTGCAAAAAAGAGGAGGGTTTGATGTTTCCTTCCGGAGGAACCTCATAAATGCACGTTTTCTATACATTATATATATATATATATATATATATATATATATATATATATATATATATATATATATATATATAAAAGCTAGTTTCAATAGGATTGGTGAGCAAGGGAATAGAGGCGTTATTTAGGAACAAAAAGTAGGACTGTATTGGGATTTGGGCTGTTATTACTTTTAGACTATACCCGTTGTTGTCCATACACCTGGAAAAATCAGACTTGAAAATTCTGTGGGCAAAAGAAAACCAGTTGTCGTAGTAGTATTATTACAGTAATAATTGTCACGGGCTAGCATCCGCGGTGGCATTTGTTGGTCCACTCAGCCCTCCTCTTCCGGTCCTGTCCTGTCCTGTCCTGTCCTGAGACTCAGAGTTGTTGACTTGATGGTGGATGCTTGCTTCCAGCCGCAGACAACGTCATTGCTGAGTGGAGTGCTACAGTTGCTAGCTGTGTGTGTTTGACAAGAAAGATTTGTCATAGCAACGGAAAGGAATTTGTTTAGTTCATGACGGACTTGCTGACGACGTCTCTCTGTTTACATCAAAGAAAGAGCAGAGAAATGCCTCCTCACTTATTTATTTATTTATTAATAGCTTTATAGCTACCACTTGTTCCACAATTTCCCCTCATATTCTCTCGTGCACGGACAGCCTGTTTCGCTTCATCTCTCCTTCCTCCTCTTCTCAAATCTTCTAGCAGTTGCGAATTAATAACCATTTCCAGCGTTCCACATCTTTTCTAGAACAGCTACAGCCCGCCCTCAAAATTACTTTGGAAAAGAAGAACGACAGATGGGTGCTTGTGTTTCTTCTTCGTACTTGGGCCATCATGAATCTCATGAGCAGCTTCGTCCCAAGACCGCCAAAGTTATTTCAATTCATGGTGATCTTCGCGAATACTATCTTCCTGCCTTCGTTTCTCAAGTTCTTCGGTCTGAAATTGCGTCCTCATCTTCCTCTTCTTCATCGTCCTCATCTTGGTTCCTCTGCAACTCCGACCACCTTTCATACGATGAATATATTCCTGTCTTGGCTTCGGACGTCCCTCTCCATGCCGATGAGATATATTTTGTCCTTCCTAATTCAAAGCTTCAGCGTAGGCTAGCCTCTTCAGATATGGCAGCTTTGGCTGTCAAAGCTAGCTTGGCCCTTCAAAACTCCTCTAAGAAAGGTGGTTCCCGTCGCGGCAAGAAGGCCCGGATTTCTCCTGTATTGTTGGTCAGTCCTGATCATGACCACCAGCAACATAATGTTATCTATCAGAAACGAAAACATGAGCCACAGGTGCAGCGGGCAGCTGATTCCGTTGCCATTGGGTTTTCCAGATCCGATTCTGATAGAAGTTTTAAGAAATATACTTCCAGACGAGCCAAATTGGCTGTTCGTTCCTTTAAGCTCAGATTAACCACCATTTATGAAGGGATAGCTCTTAATTAATTAAACTTTCATTTCTTAATTTCTTTCCTTCTTACCTCGATTACGAAGAGGAACGCAATCCAATTTTTGAAGAACAAAGAAAAAAAACACCAGTATTTTTTGTTGATTTCTTACATCTCTTATTGTAACTTTCAATTCGCAACACATTCCATGTAAAGCAGATAAACGTACAGGTGCATACATGGCTTTGATTTTTTGATAACTATCAATTTTTAGAGATTTAACTTAATCATCTTTGATGAGCATATAAACTTAATTCTCTCTATGCTACCCGGTAATTTTTCGTTAAAAAAAATGAAGACCTCCATTTCTTAAACTGGGATTTTTATATATATTACATCTTGCATGTATATACTGAGAAGAACAGTTTCTCAATTATAATTAGAATTATACAATGTGGATGACGTGAAGCAGTAATATAATTACGTGCTACTACAAATTCGCTATTCCAGAAAAGTATATCATACAATAAAAACTTATTACATTTATACCCTATAATCTCGTTTAATCAATTAAAGAGATTTGTTTTTTTTTTATTCATTGTCTTGTAACATATTTTCTTTCCTTTAACACTCTGCTCAAGTTAGAGCATGTATATTAATAGTGCCCAACTTGCTTAGATGTGTATGGAAAATAGGTGCACAATAGCTTAATAAATAAGTTTACCACTTGCTCTCTTGTTCTAGCATATAAGGTTTTGATCTCTCCCCTTTGAATTCTTTCAAGGACAGTGTGACAATCAATCTCAATATATTTTGTACATTCATGATACACTAAATTTGTGGCTATGTGCTGAGCGGCTTGATTATTACAGAATAATCCTGCCGGTTAGGAAAGTTTAACACATAAATCTCTTAAAAAAATTGTAGCCAGCTCAACTCACAAGTAGTTGCAGCTATAAACTGATATTTTTAAAGATTTAACTTAATATATCATCTTTGATGAGCATATAAACTTAATTCTCTCCATGCTACCCGGTAATTTTTCGTTAAAAAAAATGGAGTTGGCTTGCATGGTAGTGACCTAGTGGGAGGTTCTACCAGGTGGGGATTTTGACAGGCAAGTTCATAAATAGCATGTTCTACCAAGTAGGAGATATGAGCAAGAAAACATTGGTATTGAGGGGACAAGCATGAATAGGAAACATACCGATAAAATGGATGTTGTGTGCTGAATATGGACCGTAAGGATGTTGCCTTGGACAGGAGCAAAGTTGAGTGATGGGCCACGTAATCTTTGAAATGAGCTGTTGGTTTGGAAGAACGAGTGGATTGGCGTAGCGTAGCTTGGTGGGGGCATCTGTCATTAAGAACAGGTTCTGGTGAGGGTGCGGTGATGGTAGAAGGTAAGGTAGTTTCGGGTGTGTTATCAGTTATGGTAGTTTCTGGGGTGGTTGTGTTATGAGGGAAAGTCTGTAAGTAGGGGATCTAGAGTGAGAGTGAGAGATGGAAAAACAAGCGGCATGACATGTTGGGTGGCATGTGTGGGAGAGGTGTAGGGAAAAATATGCTTATGAAAAATAACATCTCGTAAGATGAAAAATTTATGTGTGATAAGATCATACAACTTATAATCCTTTTGGCCAATGCGATAACAAAGAAAAACATAACGACGTGCACGAATATCAAACTTATTGAAGAGTGTGAGGTTGGTAACATAACTAAGACATCCAAAAACACGTAAGTGTGTATAGATTGGCTATGTGTTGTGCAAAAGCTCGTATAGTGATTTATGAGATAGCAATAGTGTGGGAAGGTGATTTATGAGGTAACGGGCAGTTTGGATACTTTCCCCTCAAAATTTTAAAGGTAAATTGGCCTGAAATTGAAGAGCACGATCAATATTTAAAAGATGCCTATGTTTACGTTCCACAACCCCATTTTGTTATGGTGTGTAAAGACAAGAATGTTGAAAAGAAGTCTCACACGAGTCTAAATAAGAATGCATAGAAAGAAATTCACTACCATTATTTGCATGAAGAATCTTAATGTCTTTTTGAAACTGTGTTTTGACCCAAGAGAAAAAGGATGTCAAAATTGATTGCATGTCGGATTTGAATTTCATAAAATGCACCCAAGTAAAATGAGTATAATCATCTACAATAGTAAGAAAGTATTGTGCCCCAAAATGTGTTGGATGTGTGTGAGGTCCCTAAATATCACAATAAATTAAATCAAAAGGTGCAGACGTTTTTATTTCACTACAACCAAAAGGTAAACGAGTTTGTTTTTTTAAAGGACAAATATCGCAAATATGTGTGGAATCAAATATGATTTTCACATTATTTTTTGCTAATGAAAGTAAAGGTGCAGATGATGGGTGCCCTAAACGTCGATGTCATAAGTTATTGGTATGGTGAATGTGGTTGGCGAAATAGGGGTTTTGTCCTGGTGTAAGATAGTAGAGGCCATCAAAATGCTTGCCCAAGCTAATCATCCTCTTCGTGTCCATGTCCTGTACAATACAAAAATTCAGATAAAATGTTACCATACAATGTAAAGCTCTTGTTAATTTACTAACAGACAATAAATTGACACGAAATGTTGGTACATAGAGAACTTTATCGAGAGATAGCTCATGTGATAATTTGATAGAACCAATGTTTCTTATTTTTGTATGTCCCCCATTTGGTAAACCAACAGATGCATGCTGAGCATTAATAACGTTGTGCGTTGGTGATATATGAGCAGTTACTCCACTGTCAATAATCCAACAAATAGTTGAATGTGAACCTGTTTGTGCTATATTGCATTTTGGTGAGATACTTGTTGCATTTATAGATGGTTGTCCATTACCATTACGGAGCATGGCTATGATCTGATTATACTCCTCGGCAGTGAACATAGGACCATCTGGAACTAAAATGTTGTACTTGGAATTAATGGTAATATGAACAGCCCTTGTAGCAGAGTGAACAACCTCAGTATTATTGGTCAATGATCTCTTATTTCTCGGCTTCACATTCTTGCCGTGCCAATGATATAACAGCAATGGTCTACCAAGTGTCCATCTCCATCGCAATAGTTGCATTTGAGTAGTTTATGTGAAGATGTGTTGGTGCTTTTTTTGTTAAATGACTAGAATGTTAGGTTTTGCCTTACCTGCATTGCATGAAAATTCATCCCCATATCTCAACGACTTGCTACATCCATCTGCCATTCATGTTGGAGAATAAGACCACAAACTTGTCGTGTGTCAGGGAGTGGATTCATCATCAGGATCCACCCTCGTATTGTAGAGTAAGATTCATTCAATCCCATTAGGAAACTCTTTCTTTCTCTTCTCGTTCAGTGAGTCCCTTTAAACCTGCACAAGTGCAAACAAGTGGATCATGGCAGGATGCTAACTCATCCAATAAGGCTTTCATCTTGGTATAATAAGAGGAAATCGAGAGTTGTCCTTGATGATTTTCAATAATTTCTTGTCGAATCTGATAGATTCTTGAGTCGTTGTTTTATGAAAACCTTTCTTTGAGATCGTTCTAAATTGCAGCAACAGATTCTGTGTATATGATGATGTTGGAAATGTTTGGGTGGACAGAATTCACGATCCACAGTGTTACCATATCATTGCATCTTTTCCAAGATGCATAGTTTTCATTTGGGGTGACAAAACTGTAATGGTTCCATCAATGAACACCATCTTGTTCTTTGCGCTGAGACCCATGCACATGGCACAACTCCATTGCCCATAATTGTTTCCATCAAGCAGCTTGGAAGCAAGAATAATTCCAGTATGGTATGTGTGATGTATCGCATGCGGGTCTGATAACTCCATGGAATGCTTGTTTGTCTTCATACTTGCTTCTGTCATGGTGTTTGTGAAACATTTGTGATTATTGTGAGGGGGTTGTGTTTGTTATGGTGGCGGAAGTGTGATAGGTTACTAAAGATGTTACTCTGGTACCATAAAAAGTTGAGAATTATGTACATGTATTATATTAATATATAAGAATATGTGCTACTTCATAACTCTATTCCAGGAAAGAAGGCCATACAATAAAAACTGATTACTTTTATATCCTATAATCTCGTTCAATCAACCTGAGAGATTTGTTTTCCTTCTTCATTCACTGTCTTCTAACATATTTGCTTTCCTTTAACAAGATCGGTAGACCATCTACTGGGAGAAGGAAAAAAAAATGAAGGGGACAGTTTTAGCCAGACCAAATGATAACTGATCTTCTAGGAAAGAGAGGAGGGAAGATGTGAAAGCGAAATAGCTAGATACTACTGTTATAGCTGGGAACTGGAAACTCCAGGATTGCTCCGAGCTGCCATTTGAAACGCAGTCACACGCACGTTTCAAAAAGAGACGGCCACGAATTAAGCCTAACTTATAGCAAGTACCATGTGACCATGTCTAGCCTAACTAATGTCCACGTGTCTTGGATCTTCCTCGATAAAGACAGTCAACTTCCAAACTATATTGGCTAGCCTGCAAGAAACCGGCATTTTCCTTTGTCAAGACTTTCACATGGGAACTGGATTGACTGTAGTCGGTAAAGTTGTAGTTTTCCCAAAAAATACATTTTAAAAAAAAATATTTACAGTTTGATTAAAATTATTATGAGATTAAATTCTGTACATAAAATAAATTATTTTAATTCTGCATGCTTCTGAAAAATAAATTTTGTATGAAAAATAAAGTAAGCTTTATAGTGTAGTAGTAACAATCATAAATATCTGCACCATTAGTCTGTGGTATCTTCAAGATCTTAATTACAAAATTAAAATGTAAAATTTAAAATGCAAGCATGAGTTAATTATTCAAAAGCTATATTACTATGCCTAGTCGTCCTGGTTTTAGTTTTAAAAATCAAAGTCAAACGTCCGAGCAGCAGGCGAGCTAGGCAACAATATTATATTTTCCATTGAACGCAGCTATATATCGCTGAACTTTTCTATCTATGCAATGCAGCTGCCCTTTCCAACCTCTTGTCATCCTCCTGGTCACAAAATCGTGTTGCCTTTCTATTGCTTTTAATTCATTTTAATATATGGCAAAACTCACTTCTTTCAGCTAAGTTGAATTAATCCACGCACAACGTCAGTCATTCTTGAATACGACTTGTCTTTTGCATGTTCAACGCTCCGATATTATATGATATCAAACTATATAAACAATTTTATTTTTTTTTGACTGCTGAACTCCGATTATTCATACTTGTACGCCCATACAAGTATAGGAAGCAGGAGGTACGTAGAGGCATCGTTCTCATGTCATTGATCATATTTATATTCATATTCAAATTGAGGATCAATTGCCTGCCCACGGAACCATACTATATAAGTACTGATATTATATAGTTGTCTCGTGATCATCCAAACTCAGCCACGGGTGCCTCCCTCCGAATCGATGCTTGATGATTGAATATTCGATTACAAACAAATTGTGTGAGAGAAACGGCGGTGCCCTTTTGGTGATCAATCCTTTGAAAACACGGGTAGAAATCTGTTGAATCTTTCTAAATCACTGGCCACTGTTGGTTTTTTTCATAGCAAATCATCAATCCATTATTAAATTCAATTAATTAACGTTTACGGAATAAGAGACCGTACGTGCTGATATTTTCTTTTGAGCTAAATTATAAATTAAGTTATTATTTTTAGCTAAAGAAGGTACTCATAATGTCTCTTGGAACATAGCTACAACATATAGCTTGGAGGGCTATGGAACTTCCAAAGTTTTGATTTTAGCTCTAAAAAGTTGGGTGTTTTTTAAGCATATCCTTGAATTTAAGACTTGTTTCCTTGAAAATATGCATCTTGCCTCTATGCTCTATATATAAAAAAGGATCCAGTGAGTTTGCGGATGAACCTGCATCCATGTCTTCTTCTCATCAAGGGTTTCAGCTTCAGGGGAAAGAAAGCACTTGTGAACAACGGGGCGCTTTTTAGATCAAATAAAACAGTGGCTTGAGATTTTTATCATCGTAGCAGGGATTTCTGGGTGAGGAGATGATGGGGGCCTTTGAAGTTTGGCGATCCAGATAAGTTAATTGGGAAGAACTGGCCTCGAAAGTACAAGCTGACAGTTAAATCCTTGCTTCGGCCTGTTAATAACTCGAGCCCAAAAGTACTCTCTTAGAGCTCCATTTAAAGTCATCGTGGGTTCTTATGTGGCTAAGCCCAAAGTTATTTTTCTCTACACTCGGCGAACAAAGAAAGGAAGGGGTTGACTGCTTGATAATCAAGAGGCAAATAGTTGCAGCCTTCTGCAGGCTACAGCATAAGGTTGCTATAATGCGAAAGTCATTCATTACAATCAACGTTATTCACTTTTAAGCGAAGCAGGAAGTAACTATTAATTTGCCCCCACAAGTTTGCCACTAATCCTCACTTATTACGTGGTATGTTGAGATAGAACATCTACTTTAACAGCAAAAACTGTACTTGTCCCCCTCCCACCATGTAAGAGCCTGTACCCAACTGCATCAACATTTGTCACTCTCATGACAAACGTTTTTGGAAGCTACTCATGTCATGTATATAATTTACAGCTGGCGATAATTAAGGAGTACTGTGATGGATTTTTTTGAAGTTTCACATTTCTTTTCCTTGTCTATCTTAAGTGAATCCCACGTAAAAAATCTACTACACTCAACTTTATCACATTCCCAAAACACTTGTTAGTTATATCGATTCACGGCATAAGCATAAATCTATCAACAATATTACACTTTTATGGAGCATGCAGAGATAGCTGGTAGGTACCAGCACTCAGTTTCGCTCCTAAACTCTAATAATTTATATGCATATATTCTTCTATACACGAAAAGAAAATAAAGAAAAAGAAAACGAGAGGCACTGAGAAATAAATCTATCATGTTCCGTGGTGGAAATGGAATGCGAAGGTACGTGTTCATCTGAACACTGTAATATAATGATTCCCGATAAGATAAATCAATTAATTGTATTGATAAAACTACTCAATGATTGATGGAGTTGTTGTGGTTTTGTTTTCCTTTAAGGAATTAATGGTGATTTGACGAAACCAATGGGCAATAGATCATCAACACGTACGAAGGAGAACGATGATGAGGTAGAGCCACCTAACTGCGCCATCGATGTGGATATAGCCATGCGCTCGATCGGAGCAGGCACACTTGAATGAGGCAGAGAGCATGATTGTCCTTCATTATTAGAAAAAACAAAAGGCTGGCTTTGCTTTGCGTAAAGAAAAGATTGGAATATTATTATATGTTATCATCTCGTGTGGGGAGAGCCAAACACTTTGTTTTCTTCTTGCTGTGAGTAGACAGACACCAAAGCATACTTATCAGATTCAATTGGATTAATTCTGTGGGTGGGTTTAATAACCCATCCATTCAAGCTAGCCTTGATTCTATTTATGTTTGGAGTTAATCTAACTAATAAATATGAGTGATTTGATAGGTTAATTCTTGAGCAGGTAGCTTCAACATATTATATTTTTATTTAAAACAATATTATTGTTTTATTCGAAACAATGTACGTAAAATAGAATTACTTTGAATAAACCCATATTCCAACTGTTGACTCGACGGAATGAATGATGAGAAATTTGTGTTTTTTGCCCACTAATAGCAGTACGTACCACAATGCTTAATTGTATAATGTTTTTCTCGCGACTGAAAAATATATGAGTGTAAATCCCATCATTCGAGAAGAAGATACACCAGTTCTTTCCGGTCAGTAACAATTAGTTTAGGACTACAGTTTCGAAAGTAAAGTCCGATACCAACATGTTTTGAAGGCCTAATTCTCTCCCGAGAAAGAGAGAGAAAGAAAAAACGGACAAGGACTAATTGTTTCACTTCTATATTATATATATTGTATACGCGTGCTCTCGCATTCTATATATGTATGACACTGCTGCTGATAATAATAACAGCAACAATTTGTACCCTTTTTTTATCCAAAGTGGAGGGGGGGATGAATAGCGGTGGGGGAAGCCATGAATTATTGAAGAATTAAGCTCCAAAGGTAGCGAGGCGAAGCGTGCAATGGCCCGTGCGGGCCATATTGCTCTGGGCATGATTAACGCTGTGACTTTGTTTCTCTCGTCCCTTTTTTTATCCTCTTACATATATTTTGCTAAAAACAACAACATTCATCGATCAATATAAATATGATTGGAGAGTACGAAATTAACATATATGGAATAACTCAACGAAGATGTAAATCATTGATGCGTTTGTTTTTGTGCTCTCTCGTGAAGAAATACAATACCAGCTACCACACGTGCATTCGTTCAGCTATATATTTAATATTTGTTGGTTATTAATTGTGCTAAATCTTGAATTTTATTGAATTAAAATACTTGACATTTGAGATCTAGATGATTATATGAAGCGTGTTGGTTTATAATTATTCTTTAGATTTTAAAACATACAAATTAAATCTTAATTATTCACTTGTGGAAAAGGAGGAGGGATAGAGTTACATTTTAATTCTGCACACTATAATGCAAGCATATATTGCGTCGACCGTCTAGTAGTTGCCCATGTTTCTCGAAAGGGTTGATGGCTGTATAATTATATATTTTATGTGATACTTTTTTTCCAAAAAAAAATATATCACTTTTATATTGATTCAGACTCTCCAAAATGGGTTGGCAGCTTGATTTAAGTAACTGTGGATTTTTTTTGCTTGTGTTGTTTGTTTTTACTGTTCAAATCAATTCCAGTAATTTTTTATTTAAAATTAATTTTGTTTTTATATTTTAAAATTTTTTTGACATATTGATATTAAAAATTATTTAAAAAAATACTAGTTTCATATATTTTAAAATAAAAAATACTTTAAAAAATAATTATCATCTACACTCACTCGCAAACATTACTATCTTAGTTTAATACATGTACAGCACCGCTTCTTGTCATTGCAAAATGGCCATCATGAAAAATCAAGTCCATGAAACTTGTGCATAAAGTTTGAAGAAATTAATCATGCAATGTCCCACTGCGAGGCAATTATCTCCAAAGCTAAAATTAATCAATAAACCTTGATGAAATGTTTAATCCATCCTAGTTTAAATAATTATTATTATTATTATTATTATTGCTGTTTTCAATTTTTCAAGAAGATCTTGAGTATAGAACCTCTTAAAAATTAACCAAGAAAAAAAAAACGATTTGCCTACACAGCTAGCTGTGCCTAAACTGTTTATTAAAAAAATTAATTTAATGTAAGAGACACGTTATTACCTATTTTATTATAAGAATAATTTGTTATGTATGTGTTGAGATGGTTTTTATATATTTTTCAATATAAAATCTTAAAATGAAATAATATTATTCAGGGATAATTAATTACAAAGTTTTATCTAAATTTCACTTTCCCTAGAAAGTAATTAATTATCTGAAATAAAAAAGCTGCAAGGCAACGCGGGTAATAAAGCTGTTGGGGTTCAAGTGAATTAATTTCGTGCAGTGGATATGAAAGGCAGTGGTTATAAGCAATGGGAGTGGGCCGGGGAGGGGAGGGGAACATCAGGTGGGGTCAGTTTCTTTTGAACAGAAGAAGGATGGGAGTTCGGACAGGGCGGCAAGCGTAGCCATCGCCTCGTGCATGCCATCCCAATATGATATCTAGTCCAATACTAACTATTACATTGTTAGTTCGAGACTGTAACCCTTTTTTTCCTTTTATTTGTCATTTTTAATCAATTTGCATGGAAATTGTGCGGTGAAAGGATGGATATTGACACGTCATTATATATGCAACAGCAAGAGTAAATCTAATTAGTAATTACTGTTAGCCTGGGAACTTAGGAGTAGAATTATTTGATTAAAGAAAAAGAAGGAAGGGGAGAAATGCGTCTTGTTTTTTTCCTCGTTTCACAATCCAAGAAGTCATATCACGCGCACCACCCTCACAAGTGCTTCCAAGAACAGACCCCACCTTCCCTCGTGGGCAGAATTATTGCCCCCGATTCCCCGGCCCACACACACAGACTGCCCTTTTTGCCTCTCTCTCTCGTCAGTGCCGTGCTCCTGCTCTTGCTTATTTATTGGCTTTACGAATCACTCCCCCTCTCCATAGTTTTTCCATTCCCTTCCTTTCTACAACTATATACCTCTTCCATCGCCTACTTTCCTTACTTTATATAAATACTACTACAGTCACTACTAAAATAATATGCTCTGCCAGCAGCAGCCGCAGGGATCATCCAGCCCAGCTAGCAGGCCTACCTACTGCAAGACTCGTTAGCTAATAATTTTATTATTTCTTGAATTAATTCCATCTCGTGGTACCTCTCTAATATAAATACTATATTCTCCATTTCTAGTTTTGCCACTTCTTGTTTACCTTGTGGCAGCATTACTATACCAGGATCGATAGATAGCTTAGAATCTTTTATATATGAGGATGATGATAGATTTGGGTACCCAGAGAGGTATGGTCCCTATAATGGACACCCCGACCTCCGTAGACTGTGGGAGGGAAGTGAGGTTCCGCAAGTCCTTTAGGTCTCTAGTGGAATGCATGGTCCCTGCCTGTTGTGGCTTTCAAGCATCTGCAGATTCCCTTGCCAGTGATTCCGATGATTATTACACATCATCATCAGCCTCGACAACCACCACCACCACCGTAACAGGCACCTTCTTCGGTTACAGGAAAGGTCGAGTGAGTTTTTGCCTCCAAGACGACACTCGTAGCTCTCCTCTCATACTGCTTGAATTTGCAGTCCCCACAGCCTACCTTGCAAAAGAGATGCAGCACGGCTTGCTCCGCATAGCACTCGAGTGCTGCCACCCAAGGCAAATTAATAGCCAAAAGGAGCGCTGCTCTCTCTTTAACGTGCCAGTGTGGGCCATGTACTGCAATGGAAGGAAGGTTGGTTTTGCTACGAGGAGGCAGATGAGTGTGAGTGATGTGGCTGTACTAAAACTCATGCAGTCCGTCTCAGTTGGTGCTGGTGTTTTGCCAATGGCAGGCACCGGAGAAGCAGGGGGCCTCCTCATGTACTTACGAGCCAGTTTCGAGCGAGTTGTTGGCTCGGTGGATTCCGAGTCCTTTCACATGATTAATCCTGTTGGCAGTTCTGGACAGGAACTCTCTATATTTCTCGTGCGGTCCTGACAATCTCCGTTGATCAATCAATACCATGCATAATATATATATATATATATTAGAATTTGTATTCCTATATACTATGGTCAATTACAGATCTTAATTGCTAGTTCATATTAGTTTGTGCTAAAGTATCAATTATCCTGTCCTATGTTGTCCTGTAATACATGTAGAAACATCTCTTAAATTAATCAAGTCAGATCTAGTTAGAGTACTGCTAGAACCAAATTACCTAACCTGCATAATACCCATGACTCATCTTACTGTGAACTCTCTTTTATATTTTATTTTTTTGTCAGATTGTGTGATTCTATAGACTTGGTTTCCTAGCAAATGGTTAATTTAAGTTTGTGAAGATAATGACATGAAAATGCTAAGGCAAATCAAGGCCATGTTAATTAAGGATTGGAAATACAAGATTGGTGTAATGCACAACGCCTTGGGTAAAATTTTTTCAAACATAAACATAAAAAA
>Ga0325414_1002053_pt1 | contig 20070 bp, 20 predicted proteins | sample PopdelMetagenome_8_FD_206183 | JGI IMG/M metagenome (GOLD analysis project Ga0325414, IMG submission 206183) | Populus deltoides microbial communities from Bellville, Georgia, United States - Leaf-PdKOR-R3 | ecosystem: Host-associated > Plants > Phyllosphere > Phylloplane/Leaf | place: USA... | reverse complement strand
AACTATTGACATTGGGGTTTGACAAGTAAACAAAAGGGTCATATGTGGGGACAAAACTTGCTATAATGGCTGTGCTGTGTGTGATCGGAAATGGTCCTTTGGTCTAGTTGCCACTCATCGACCAGGTGCTACGTAACTAGTTAATAAGTCGACATGCAATCATTGAACTCTTTAAGATAACTCTGAATTTGGTGTAGCTTGTGGTCGTGGTGAATGGTTGTTTTTAATATAGTGTTTTTTTTTTTAAATATATATATTAAAATTATTTTTTTAGATTTTTTTATATTAACACCAAATCATTAGAAAATATTAAAAAAATATTAATTTAATATATTTTCAAGTAAAAAACCATTCATAAAAAACAATAAAAAAACATAAGTTGTAACAATTACCTTTTCTGTAGAGTTTTTTTATTAAAAAATATATTAGCTTATTAAAAAATAATACAGTTTAAATAATTGTATATGCTGTAATTTTTTAAAATGTGGTAAAGACAATTTTATTAAAAAAATAAGTTATTATAAATTCTAGATAAAAAAATAAATAAATATTATCATTATGAAAATTAGGATAAATATAATATTTATTTATTCTTAAAAAATAACATTTTAAAATAAATAAATAAATATTAATATCGACCAATAAATATTATTCTCTCTAATCATCTCAAAAACATGAACTGAGAATAATAATCAATCAAGAAGATGTGATTCATGCATTTAGTAAGAGATACGCAAATATCTAAATGGAATAATTGAAAACTAATTAAAAAAAACATATAACAATGTTACATACATGCATGCACATTTATTTATTATTATGATGTCTACTAGGGTGATCATATATGTATATAAGTTATCTTGTCGTTAATTTCATTGCTTTGAAGATTTTTGAACTCTCTAAATCATCACAAAAACATGTATCAGAAATTCTAATCAATTAGAAAGATGTGATTCATACACCTCACGAGAGATTCACAAATATCCAAAATCTAATGGAATAAATGGAAAATAATTAAAAAAATACATAACAATGTTACATACATACACATTTGTTGTTATTATGATGTGTCATGGTGTGATAATACATGTGTGTGTACATATATTATCTTATCATAATTTGAGATTGAAACTAAAATTTATTTATTTATTTATTTATTTACAAAATATTATCTTTACAGTAGTTGTGATAAAAATAATATTTACTTATTTATTAAATTCAAGATTTTAAATAATTTTAAAAAAATTAATAAAATCATCTCTTCAATATTTTTTTTTTAAAAAAAATCTTAAATGACAACTGCAACTCTTCAAACTGTAATATATTTCCAAATAAGTTTTCTACAATGTTGATGCTAAGTTATTTCTACAATTCGATTCCAAATTAATTAGAAGAACCAGGTTCATTTAATGGAATCCACATCTAAACCCATTTTTATGATGGATGGAGCATCAACTTTACGACTAGAAGAAACTTGCACCAATTTTACACGCATGGTGCTGATGAGTAATTGGGCATAAAACTGGTGTCTTTACCATGATCTGGGTTGAATATTGGACTGGATTGCCTGTTTCTTATTTGATTAATCACCAAAACTCTGTGGTTCTTAGTGGGTGCGGTCACAGCATGAGTGCAAAGTTTGACAAAGGTAACATATGTGAATAGTTGTGCTTATGCAAGATTATCTGTTGTCAACCATGTTTTCTTTTTATACATTTGCTTTTTTTAATCACCTTAACATTTTGAAATGTCGGCAACTTACCTTGCCCTATCTGGGGGAGTTTGATTATTGTAGACAAGATTGGATTGGCTTAAAACATCAAGCACTCTTGAAGATGAGTGTAAGGTTGTGCTAGGCTTGAGGGGGGAGGCAATCTACTATTTCCTTGACTTGTCCTCCTGGCTTTTATATGTTTATTGACCTAAGGCTCTTCTCTCTCCCTCCACAGTCCACGGCTTGATTGATGCTGTAAAGACGCCGAGCATGTTGTTACGTCATTTTACTGATTACGTGACCCTCCATCATTTCTGATACTCAAAAGAGGGAACAGAAAAGAATGACTAAGGGCAAATCACCAAAACGAAATTAACCTCATCTTGCATGAAACTATAAACAAATTCAGCGCAGAAGTAATTTGTACAGAATAGCGTAACCTGCTTCGAAGTAAATCTCTAATGGTGAGGAAAACAGTTTACTGGCCACTTGCCTATTAAAAATCAAGGATATAGCTCATTATTTACCCGATACCATCCAAAGGATATCTAATAATGCTGGCTGCTCAAGCCTTGTGCCCTTTGTTGGGTTGCCGTGCGCGTGCAAATTTAGGAAATACAGCTAACAACTTCGGTGCCTAACCTTCTCCCGTATATCCACACCAGATTGCTCATAAAACCACATGTTAGGCGGCATATAGTAACTAGATAGGATTAGAGTGCCAACTACACAATCATCGGAGGTAATAAATCTTACTACAGGATTTCAAGTGTCGGGGGAAACAATCTCGTTCCGGCTTCAGCTGTATACCAAGTTGAAGTTCAAGGCACAAGTCCCACTTAGTATATAATTGGTTCTGCAATAATACATGATCATAAAATAAGGATGATGCAACTTTGACATCCCTCGCAAATCATCATATAGCAATCCAAGGTAACGATCCAATTGCTTACCTGAAACTATAGCAAAAGAACACCACGATTTCTACCACCAACTGCACTCATGTATAAAGAGGTCAAATAATCAGCTTTATTTATTAAAAAAATTGTGGACTGCCTGAGAATGTTTCAATTGACACATTCTGTTAGTAAGAGGTTGCAAATCATGGAACCAAATACATATTTTAAAGAACATATTATTGAACATGTAAATAGGATTTAGGGAAATCTTCTCCATGTTTAGAAAAGTTACCTAATCTCATTATGATATCAAACAACTTCTTACATACATGAGAAGAGCATGTTCTGCCTCTCCAAATTCAAATGCAGCTAAGGAATAAATTAAGCATTGCATGCAAAAAAAAAAGAATTATTTGTTTATGCCTAGTCCTATTGAAATAACTGAAAGGGTACTGCCATGTCCTCGTTGCTGAAACATCATTATCTGAACAAACTTTAGTGTCATCATCCAAAAATGTGAGTCACATGCTGAATATTGGCAAAACCGGCCCCAGATAACCATGTTGAAAATGAGAATCTATTGATTCTTAAATAAGCTTGATGGAACCTAAATAAAAAAAGAAGAAGAAAGAAAGACATTATAAGCAAAGAAGCAGATAGATATAAACAGATGGAATGTCTGGGTTCCCCAAAAGAAGAAGAGAAAGGCTCCATGGGCACTTAGGTTCATGAAAATTTTAGTACAGACCAACCAGATAAAGCTTGGTAAAGAGAATTAGAGAAGTATCATGTCTATCTGGCTGAACCTAAATGTATTCAAGTTTTAGGCATTGAAAATATAAAATTTGAGTTGCTGTGCTAAAAGATATAAATCTAATTGGAGTTCACAAGTCTTTAGTCAAGGATTTATCAAGCTACTTCACCTCATACATATACACAGGAGACTGGTGAAGAAAAGTAGGAGACAAAATACTAAAAGCAGAGACATGAACTCGAAAAGGGAAAATATATTTATTTCCTTCAGAATTGAAATCTAGCATCTTTCTAATAATGGAACATAGTCTTGAATGACAATGACATGCACATCAAAAGATGATGGGACATCTAAGTCCAACATTTAGCAGAAAACTAATAGGGTTTATCTGTTTTGAGAAAAAACAGAACCAAGAACTACCATATGTTTCTGAGTTCTGACAACCCTCCATGATTTATAAAATGAAAGTGTAACATACGGCCAGGCAACCATGTGGACAGCATTCAGGATAGAAAGAAGAAAGCCTCACATAGAACACCAATATAGTCAGTCATTTTCTATTCGTTAAAGAAGAGAAAAATGAAGTTTTTCCCAAGTCAAAGCAAACATACCTTCACATGATGTGGCATGATCTTGATATCAAAGGGTACATGAAGCCATGCTTCAGGCGGATAGAGCAAAAAGTTCTCAGGCTTGCTTGTATAGACATCTGCATATTGATGGATGTAGTACGCAAAAGCTGATTCTTGACCTTTGTCAGTTAGGAAAGTTGCTCCAAAAGACTTGTTAAACATTTTTTTCATCTTCTGCCTTGCCTTTAGCCTCTCATCATTTAGCTCCTCTGAAAGCAACTGACACACTTCACTTCTCTGACTATTGGCAAAAGTTGCATGTAGTTTACCAAGCAGTTCTTGTATGATATGAAATTTTGCCTGCATCCAGGAGCAGAGTAGACCAAAATAGGGCTTATGATCAACCAGAAGAAACAACTTTAAGCCTGACAATTTTCATTGAACAATTTAAGTGAAAGACAACCATATTCATCCCAAACAGACAATTTTTAAGGCTTTCTTTCATGGATAAGTGAGATTGGAGGTAACAAAGGAGGGTTTTTTTAGTTCAACTTTTCCTTTTCTTTTCCTTTCTGAAATGCACACAGCAGAGAAGGCTAGATAATGGAAGATTCAAGCTGATCATCAACTAAAACAATAAATATTTGCTTCATTAGATATGAAACATAAGATGAAGATGAAAGGCAATTTAGGCAACTGAACAAGACTGACCTTCTCAAATCAATCCTAATTTCAAAAGGCAGCTGTGAACTCAAAATGTAAAATCTTTTGAATCTTATAGCACTTATTATATGCCATGAGTCTTATATCATCTTCCTATGATCAATACAAATACTTCACTAACCCAATCACAGAAGTTGCTCTGCGACATTCTTTTTGTTGTGCTATAGTCTACTTTGTGGCTGATTACCACTACCTTAAGTTTGTAATCACTTGCAGATCTAGTTCAGAACAGATTACAATCACCACTTCTTTGATGTCAATAAGAACATTGTTGGTCTGGTACCCTAGCTGTTCTAGAGTTTCAGTCCATTTTCCAAAAATTCAATGAAATCTACAACACAATCAATTGCGGGCTTTAATCACGCCTGTGAGGACTTCACTCAGAAAATTAATAAACATGACAATACCAGCATTATGTGATGCAAATAAGATGACCACTCTTATAATGCCCTGAGTGTTCAAGAGTCTTGGTCCAATTTTCAACAAATTAATGAAGTCTAGAAACAATAACATTTTTGTGCTTTTTTTAAGAGATAAATTTCTCTAATCATGCCAGTTAGAACTTATGTCAGAAAATTGATATAATTGACATCATCAGCAGATGCATTTCCACTTCCTTGAGGTATCAAGATTGCCTGTAACTTGAAAGTCATCACACCACATTTAGCCCCAATTTGTGCTGAGTAATTTACTTGCATGAGACATTTACAAGATTGAAAAATTTTATAGCTCAATACAGATATGCCAAGTCAAGACTAACAACTAGCAGAATAAACTAACAATGATATAGATGAAGAAGAGGATACTTCAACTGAAAATAAAAAATTTCAAAAAACATAAGCACTGTACTCTAAACAACAAAGCTTTAAAGGAAGCTAAATGTGCCCAGACACATGCATCCTATTTAGCCAAAGTCGAAAGATATAAATATAAAAAGCTATTTACTACTACTGTCAAAAAGCTGAGCAGAGCATACCTGTTCAAAACGATAATTATCATCATTCTGAATGCGTATTTCATTCTGCATCATGAAAAAAACCAAAATAAGAGAGTGCTTGATAAGCTAAAATTTAAAAACATGGGCATTTACTTGACAGGTAGAAAAGAACGAGAAATGACCCATACTTCTAGTTCATGGATTATAGCTGCAGTGCGCCAACCAGCCTTTGAAGGCCCCCTTAGGTCGCTAAAGAGGTGATCACCAAAATAAATCACCTACAAAGGAAATAAATGGTAAATTGTTCAAACGTCACAGGAGAAAACATTTTCAGTATAACTGTCAAACAAGGATTTGCCAAAGTGATTAAATTTTGATTTGTCCAACAAGCATGTAAGAAAAAAATAACTCAATTCTATTAATTGTTAAATTTCCATCGAAAATGAGAGGGGGGGGAGCAGATAAGGACTGCTTTCCTTTATTACAAATGAAGTGTATTTTAGTTTCCAGTTAATTAAAAACTTTTTCCAAGGAAATTTAATTACTATAGAAGAAGTGGTTATACATTAAAACCCTTTATTATCAAAAGAATGTATCTTTTACAGCACAATTCATCGTCTTTGGGTACATAATCTTAAAATTTGTTTGGATAAAGAGTAATTTGTATAAAAAGGGAACTGGACATAATCTTAAACATCAAATAACAATCAGAGAAACCTTCTTCTTTCAGCCAAATAAACCTTTTCTGTCCTCAGTTTCAGTAAATCTTTTCTATTAATTATTGATCCAAGAATTTTTCATTATAACAAGCTCATCAAAGCAAAATTATACAGAGAGGTGGTATCTAAACCCAAATTCTTAAATGAATTGATGTGATTTTGGCAATAAAGTTCAATGAAGGAACAAAACATATGTTTCTCAAATTTTCATCACAGTTACCTATATGGAGAAAAGGATGATAACAAATTAAGAACGGAAGAACTCTATGCTGAAACACTTATATTTGTTTTGTAAAGAAAATTACACTAAAAAAGCATAGGAGAAAAGGATGTATATTCAAGGCATGTTTCTTTTTTCCCCAAATTAAGAAGTTGAGCAAATATGTAAATCCAATTTCAAGAAGGAAAAGGGTTTGCAGGACAAACTTACAGAACTCACATATATATACTTTTACTTATTGGTCTTTAACCACAACATGTAAAATCTACTGAAACATCTCGAAACCAAAAAATCATAAATGATGTACCTCTGGACCATTCCACTTGGTAATTTGGAGAAACGATTTGAGCGATCCGTGGTAATAAATTTTATTCGGAAGAAACGCATCCACCTTATTGAAAGCTAGGGTGTCCTTCTCCATGTCATAATAGCTTCATAAGTTTCAAAAAGATGGATCATCAAACAATAAATTATTATACATGGATTTCATTGTTAACAGACATAGAACCACAGTGCAGAAAAAAAATGAAAGAGTAGGATGAAGGACCACTGCTGGCAGCTTAATTTTATAGCATAAGATAAAATAAAACAGGCAGTTATGTCCTTTTCACGTTTCAGTTTTATAAATTCAGCAATAGACACAATTCATCGAGGTTTGACCACATGGGCAAGGAACTTGCTGTCAGCAAGATAAAGTAAACCTAATTGCATTTGCATAATCTTGTTGATTTCTTTTTGCCAATCCTGTCGAGACACAAATGCAGTAAATTTTACCCTCTTGAGAAGCATGATACTACAACTCATAGGTTATTAGGTACAAAAGGCCCTCTTTTTACAGATGTAAATCTAAGTTTTTAAAAGGTTTTAATCCCTATGCTTAATAATAATTTTATTTTCAGGTTGCCTACAAGAGACCAACTGATGAAGAATGAAGGGAAACAATGGGAATTAATATTTATATTTAGGAATTTTAATATTGCATTAATATTATATATTTTATTGTTTAGGAATATTAGTATTTATTATTTAGTAGTTGAATTAAAATTTTAGTTTCCTTATTGAATTAAGACTTATTAGGTTTTCCTATTTTATTTGGTTTGGTTCATATAAATTAGCACCTAGACATTAGTTATTAATCATTTAATAAAAAAAACTGAGTTTTCTTCAAGATTGAGTTTGTCTCTCTTGTTGGTGATTTTGGCTCCTATTCTACATCAATTCCCTTGTTTTGATGATTTTGCTCTCTTCTTCTGCATCGCCAACCTCTCTTGTGGTTGTATTTGTTAAGTAAAGCATATCCATCACTTCATTATTCATGACAGCTGCAGTTGTTATCATAAAGCCCTCGCGAAGATTTAATCAAAAACCAAAGAAGAAAATTAAGAACATTGTGAAGTGGCAGAACAAAGCCCCATGTCTGGTTTCTCTTGCATGTATATGTACAAAATAAATACAAAACTTCATAGGTTGAAGATACTAACCGAAAGGGATGCTCCGAAGTGTAAAACTCTGGCTTATTGGCTTTGGCAATAACAACATCAAAAAGCTCCCTCCAAGAGTCTCTGTAACCCAAAGAATCCTAAAGAGCATGTTGAAACAAGCCAAGAAACTTACCATTAATTTTTCTGATGGAGTAATGACAGCAACTTACCATAATGATACTAACAACAAACCCACAAACCAAACAAAAGACAAATAAGCATTCAATCTTGCACTAACTATTGAAACAAGTTCCAAATCATTTCCAATGATGAAATTCAGCACATCCACTCATACCAACTGGAACGAGAAAATCGAACTAGGAGCATTCCACGGTCTACAACCTCCTATTTTATGAAATAAATCTCAATGAGCTGCTTTTTTTAATTCAGAAATATGAAAGAAAATATTACCTGACAGGACAAAAAAAAAAGCATCTCAAATACCTTTAAGATGCAAAATTAATTCCAAGTGTCAAAAATGAAAGTTGCAATGGTGGATAGGATTCACACTCTGTGTGCATGAGAACATTTCACTCACATTCCTCATTACATAAATCAATTAATCATCAATGAAATTGTGCCATTTATATCATTCGTACGCCGGCTTCTATTTTACAGCATCCTATTTTTGTATTTCCAACAACACCAAGAACAATCTTTTAAGACAATGCACTGAAGATCTATAAACATGAAATATAGATTGCATTTGCCTCTCAAAGTATCTTGAACTATTATAGGGAAACCAAACTAACTAACTTGAAAGAAAAAAATTATTGCAGGCCAGCTGTTACATTGCAATAGTGTAATAGTGAATGTGACAGGATATTGATCTTCCACTTTTAAGACACAAAAGGAGGTTAAGATTAGATTCTTGTAAGTGAATACCTCCAGCATAAAGCGCATCCCTCCATCCACAAAATTGTAAGGAGAGTTAGTGAGCAAGAAAAGCTTCTTTCCCTTCTCCCTTAGCATTGTAAGAAAGCGAAGTACTCGGCCCTGAAATATTCACCCACATGTAAGAGGTCAGAACTCAGAAGTATCAAGCAGAAATGCCATCTCACATTCCTGACAGGAACAGATCTGGGAAACAGCTCTGTTTAACTTAAAGCAGATTGTAAACACAGCCAAATATATAAGGAATTGGAACCCACATTTTTTACAAGGTATCTGTAAGGATCAGAAAGAATTCCTCTGTGAACCAACCCACTGCGATGAACATGCTGAATTGCACGATCTACATCTTGATATATGTAAGTTGCATCAAATTCCAGTTTAGCATCAACAAAATGTTGTACAACATCTGCAAGAAGGCAAGCCTACAAAATAAAATGATGACATAGTAGTTTAGGATTAAAGAGAAACACAAATGCACAAGCCAAACAGTCAAAGGTCCATCCTATGGATCCACGAAGGGGATTGTGCAATCAAACAAGAATAGCAAAAATAAATATATGACTGTTAAGCTACTGCGTATCAGCTGCAATCGAGTTCAAGTCCTGTTAAGATACTAGCTGAAACATATAGCACCAAGGAAATCCATGCCAAGCCGTAAACCTCTTTTGACTACAAAAGATCAGCAAACCGACTTAACAGTAAATGCTTGGCCCCTAGACATACCTAATTATGTTATTTACATTTGCATGACTTTCCAAGAATACTCCTTTGCTTTACCAGTACTTTACAAGGGAGATTCCATTGAGGTACTCTATGTTATAGTTCCAGTTCAAAGTGAAAATAATACTCCGGGACATCTTAAATTAGGGAAGTGGACATAATACATGGGATGGAAAGAGACAGTATGGATGTGATGCATCATAGCCTAAATTTCAAAAGATATGATGCTTCAGGAGTTGACATAATAAACATTCAAGTTCAGACCTCCATAAGTGCCCTAAATACAGGAAAATTTTCACGAACTTGCACATTATGACAGTAATTACTAATAATGCCAGGCGGATTTAGGTCTCTAAAGGCTAACACAAGATCTATAAATTCTTATAGTCGGGGATTAATTCATCCCTCCAACCAACATCCTCAAGCTCGGATTAGCTTAATATTGCTTTTCCGATAGAATTATAATGAGACTAAAAACAATGTAGAGGGAAGCTGATTATAGTAGCAAAAGTGTATCCTAGAAAAGAAATAAAGGGGCCCCTCTGCTACATTTTAAGGAAATAAAAATGAATATACTTATCTTTTCTAAGTAAAAAATAAATTCATATTTTCCATACACTTCAACCTTACTGGTTTTGAATACTGACTATTCAAAGAATTCAGAGCCATAATATTTTCCACTCATCCTCAGGATATTGAAGTGTAATAAAATCATTAATACCGACCAGCATGTTAAAACCATACTTTCAGCTAGCGCCATCAACATTTCATTACATTGTTTTTAATTTTCTTTTTTGTTTGTGGTCTTGGGTTGGTGGTCCAGAAAGCATAGTGGAAAACAATGTGAAATCAACCTCACTAAAACAAAAGAAATCCATCAAGCCAACAAGCCCACGTGCTTGGTCACGACCAATATGTCTTGTGCCATATATCTGTTCTATTTCCTTCCTGTTGAGCTGAAAAGAAAAGAATATGACAAGTCAAAGTGTTTTCATTGAAAAGTGTATAAATCAAAACAATTAATTAAACAACAGCATCACAATATTCTTAGCACATAAACCACAATCAAATTCTAGAAGTCTAATGTTGTGTTGGTTATTGTTGAAGGTTCTGGATTGTGAGAAATGATGAGAAGGGATAAGGAGAGAGTAAGGCAATCCTTCAGAGAATATAAGCTAACTGGTAATTTGGGCAGATATGAAGAGTGTTGCCAAAAATTAGAGGGTGTGATACGAAGTTTCATATGGATCCAAAAAATTCTAGTATGCGGGATGCTTGCAAAAGAAAAACTAATAAAAACATTAAATAAACAATAATCAAAACAAAATACTCGTCTAATAAAAGCAAAAAATCCAAAACTTTGATTATTAATTGGAAACCCAGCCTCAAAGGAGACAAACTACCATAAATATTAATTTATGCCCTGCACCATTAGAATTTCTGAAAACCCACAAATCTCCATTGGTCATGTTTCCACTGGAATCACTCAAACACACGATTGATTAGTCTGAGATTATTCAGCCCTTATCCCATCACCTGAATTCTTCGAGATGTTTATTGGTCCTTAATGCATCTAGAAAAGAGTTTTCATGTTTGTGTGAATCCAGCTATTACGTTGAAATTTCTTTCAATCCCTTGCAATGGCTACTCATGGCCTTAGTGCTTTCCCTACAAAGTTGCATTGGTATCTTTGTAGAAAGCACTTCTTAACCAATTAATCATCTACCTTAACAAAGAATTTGGGTTAGTATGTATCATGTAGAGGTATGGATTTCTCCTGGGATGTCACAAGTTCAGTTGAAGCTAGTTAACTTCTCGGCAAGAATGTTGGTTGGTGTCAATCCATTTAGTTATGTATTAATTAATTAATGGTTGCAGTGGGCTCCATTAAGCCATCTGCTTTTCATAAAAAAAAAAGGAACTTTCATACAAGTACATGAGACCTGATACACAGCAGGGAGGATAAGACACCCTCCATTTTCCAATCATAATTTTTGAAGTTGAACGGTAATTCAAGCATTAGAGCTCTTTTTCCAACTTGCTTTATGAAGAAAAAATCCTACAGCTAACCAAAATTTATCTACAATCCTTGGGATCTATAAACAGGGTAAGGAAATAAAGTAAAATATATATATTCTGGGGTACCTTGCGACGCCCGAAGTAGCATCCATCTGGCTCAATTGACCCAAAGAAATCCAACTTCAAGAGACACCCATTTTTCTTGTCATAGGATAGGCCTCTAATGGGAAAGGTTTGATCATATCTGAATTTCAAGCATGTCTCAGGGTATCTAAACTGCCAAAAAATAAACCAAGATGCAACACTTGTCACAGAATTCCACATAAGATAAAATTTATAAAACAGCAAAAAAAGAAAGTTCAATCTAACCTCATTAACCATATGCTCTTTTGCAAGATCATATATCAATTGTTGCAAGTTAGGAGAGTAATGTGCCAACGTATAGTCATAATCAAATCCATAAACTTGAATATTGTCCAATCTCAGGTTCTTATTCACATATATGCCTAACCCATCAAACAAGAATAATAAATACACGGACATTGCAATATGCCATGAACAAATAAAACAAAAACTCGGCCAAAACATCATGGAACGCACCTTCAGGGTTCATTTTTGGCATTCCCTTGACTGCCTCAGGAATCATCAAAAAACCCTGCTTTGCTGCTTCAAACTCGCCCCGAATTTTTGCTACTTCACCATCAAGAACCAAACCATCTACCTCATCCAATTTCAAAACTGGTTGTTCAGTTGACGCAACTGCATTGTAGCTCCGAAAGCTTCCTCCCAGACCTAGAATTGAATTAAAAGCCAAATAAATTACCAGCATGGATTGGTTTGGTTTGGTTTCTCCTATGGTATTTCTTTTTTGCTAGATAGTTTAATTTACGTACATCTATCGGTCGGCTTGAGTTCCTAGATATCTCAAATTTGAATATTAAACAAAATAATTATATGCAAATACGAATTAATTAAAACCTAATTAATTAAATAAAAAATTATGATTAATAATTCATTCATTCATTTCCGAGATTATATTATTAGATGCAGCCGCTTGTTCGGATATGAAGGCAAGATAGAGAGAAGCAAAAGAACCTTCTCGAATTCCAGTAATGGAAGAAATATTCGTCCTCTGCAATCCAGAGATAAATACGTTCATCAGAATTTAAAAATAATAATAACGTTATAAGCAAAAACAGAGAGAGAGGGGGGGTACTAGAAGGGAGGAGGGGAGAGGGAGAAGCCTTCGAAAGGAAGCCATGGATTGGCAAGTAGATTTCAGTGATTGTGCTCCATTGTTAGGGTATGTTGAAAGAGAAATGTCAAAGAAAGAAAAAGTGCCTCCAAAAATTGAACGCTGCGATCTAGCGGCGATATTTATAGTGGTAGCCGCCCTTTTCCCATATCCTTGCACACTGCTTAAGGGGTTTTTTTTAAAAAAAAAGAAAAAAAGAAAACAAACAAGTTTGAGCCTTTGTTTTTGTGTTTTAAATTATTTTCAGAATTGTTTTTGAGTTGTTTTATTATTTTAAAAAAATATTAAATTAATATTTTTATAAATATATTTTAATGATTTTAATATGTGATATTGAAAATAAAAAAATATTTTGTTAATATATTTTCATAAAAAACATTTATACATATTACTAAACACATATTTATAAAACATTTAATATTATGATAACTTCTTTTTTTTCTCAACCAAGAAGAAAAAATGTTTAGTTGATTAAATAATTTTTGCTTTTTATATTGTATTGTGTTTTGAATAATGATTTTGTAGAAATTAAAATAGCATGTTTTCACTAATAAAAACTTATTTTCCATTTATTTTATATATAAAAATTTATTTTGTAATAAATTTAATCAAATAGTTTTTTAAAATCCACTTTTTAAAAAATATAAATAAAATTATTTTTTAAATTATAACTATAAAAACTACCTCAATCTAAAACAAAAAAACTAAAATATAATTCGGAACTCCAAAGCTGCTCTCAAGTTTCAAATAGTTTTGTATTGCAATGCAATTGATAGTATTTTTTTTTATTTAAAAAATAACTTAAAAACATTCTAACCACATTTCTCTAAAAATACACTATATTTATTAATGTTGTCCCTGCCGTTAGTTTTAATTTAACAACTGACCCTACTTTAATCAAAATATATATTATTCATGTATATCTGGCTTAGATATGAAAAGGAAGTGTTTAATTAACATGTGTAATTAAAAATAAATCTAGGTTAAAAAAAAAGTAGTTATAGATGCAACTTATAATAAAGTTTTACTTCATCATCAACTTTCGTTGATACATTCGAATTTAATATAATCAAACGGTGATAAGAGCGCTTATAACAGTTTACAACTTTACACCTTAAACTCAAACGGCTCAAATACTATCAGGGTAACCTTGCTTAAATCAGTACTAAGGGGATGTAATTGGAAGTTACTTTGAAAATTATAAAGATAGCGAAGGAAACGGTGCGTATAAGAGAAATAGCGAGTAAATTCTTGTACGTGTCAATAAAGATGGTTGAAAAAGACGGTTCCAGAACATTTTGATTCTTTCCTTTCCTTTCGTATTGGGGTTTGGGGAGAGAAAACGTGAGCTTGATATAAATAAATAAATCAATCACCACCACTTGTCTCTCTGCAGAAACAAAACAATGGTGGTGATCGATCCAGAAGAAACCGTACTCGAAAATACCCCGACACCTCCAGCACCAGCACCATCAAAAACGACGACGGATTCGACCAGCAGCGAAACCACCACAACGACAACGAAAGCAGCAGCAGTGAAGGGAAGCGATTCCGATGGATTTGAAACGGCAAGCGAAAGCGGAGTCAGCGACAACGAAGAAGAGCAGGAAGAAAATGTCAATAAAGAAATCAGTAGCAAAAACACCACTGAGGATCAGCCAAAACAAGATACTCAAAACGACGACGAATTGATTCAGGTTTTCACTCTCTCTCATTTTAATCAGCTGATAAGGAGGCAAAATCGATGTTACTTTCTCCATTTATTATTTATTGAATTTGGTTCTTAAAACAGAGAGGTATAGAGGAAGCAAATGAAGCAAAGTTGGAAGGGAATAGGTTGTTTGGAAATGGGCAATATGACGAGGCATTATTACAGTATGATGTGGCTCTACAAGTTTCCCCACCCGACGTGCCATCATCTATTGAGTTGCGTTCCATTTGCCATTCCAATCGCGGCGTTTGTTTCTTGAAATTGGTATTTATGTTGTGATTGTTAATTTCTGTCTAATTGTTTGATTTGATACCACATCGATTAAAGCTTACAGAAATTGAAATTGATTAAATATGTTTTTTTGGGGGGTTAAGGGAAAATTTGAGGACACGATCAAGGAATGCTCAAAAGCAATAGAATTAAATCCTTCTTACATGAAAGCTCTTGTTAGAAGAGGAGAGGCTCATGAAAAGCTTGAACATTTCGAGGAGGCTATTGCTGGTGAGTCTGGATTCTTGAAATTTAAAAATGGATTCTATTTGTCAAGAAGAAAAATTTTAATTATGTTTTGTTATTTGCAGATATGAAAAAAATCTTGGAATTGGATCCCTCAAATGACCAAGCTAAGAGAACCATTCGCCGCTTGGAGCCGCTTGCTGCCGCTAAGCGAGAAAAGATGAAGGAAGAGATGATTGGTAAGAAGAAATGAGCAACTTTTTTGGTGCCTTTTATTTGCCCTTTTGTTTCCACATTCTTGAATACAATTTCTTTTCTTTTGGTTGAAGCCTGTGTAATTAGAATTATATTGCACCAAGTCTGCGTTGAATACTGGAAGATGGTTCTTTCAATTTCAATAGGCTAAAACTTTCAATTTCATTGTTCTTACTTTTCCTCTCCCTCTCAACATACACACACACCTTTTACAGCAGAAGAGGAAAGTTAAAAAAAAAAAAAAAGCACTGTAGTGAAACTAGAGTCCTTTTGGCCCTTGTGCGAGCTGTGAGATCAAACGCATTATTATTTTGGACAAAACTTCAATTATTTTTTAAATGAAATTAAACATTTTCTTTAAGAAACTAAATGAATTGTTTAAAAATTAATTCTTTGAAAATCCAACAAATATCATAAAAAAATTACAAGTTAAAAAAATAATAATTAAAACATTATGTAGTTATTTTTTTAGTAAATATAAGTATAAAATAATTTAATTAAGATCCATACAAGTCGGGAACTAATATAGTTAAATTAAAACAATTAAGGTTAGTTAATTTTAAAATATTTAAGGTTATTAAATTAACCATGTAATTAAATATTTGTTAAGTGCCATGTAAATTTTAAAATATTTAAAGTTTTTTTTTTCTTTTAAATAAAATAACGAGCCTTCATCCAAAAAAAAAATTATACTTTTTGAAGTGGAAGCTAATATACCTCTAACCTGTTTTTTTAAAAAGCATCTTTCACCCTCAAAAGTTCTTTTGAGTTCCTGATTTTTAAAATATCAACCAAGCACATAATTTAGTGCTTTACTTTAAAGCAGAGTGTTTAAAGCAAGAAAAGCAAGGGGCCAAAGAGGCTTTTAAACACCTATTACTCCCCTCTAATCTTCTATAACATTGAGGCTACCAGTGGTGAGGCATTAACTAGATTATGTCTCTTCAACAGTTCATCATTTGCTAAAAAAACACTTAAGATTCTAATGTCTTTTCTTTTTCTTTTTTCTCTCGGTAATTATACCAATCTATCAAGTAGTCTTGTTGTGTGTTTTGCCTTAAATTTATAGAATTATCATTTTTAGGCTGCACTTGGTCCGCATAGAACCAGATAAAATGAAAGTACTTTCACGTTTAAGTTTGATTAGAATTTTTTGTCCTTGTCCTTACCTGTTATTTGCTATTTAGTGGCTGTTCAGTAGAACATCACATTTCACTCACTTTTTTTTTAAATAGTTTTTTGTTTGACAGATATCAATTTGATGATATCTCAAAAGCTTCGTTCTTATTGAAATCATGCAGCGCCTCATTTTTATTAAAGGAGCTTAAGTGCTTTATAGTTGTGAAGTCATGCCATTGTGTTTGTCTTGGTTATGTGCTCTCTTTTCCTGGCTATGAACTTCATTGTCTTCATTACTGAGCACATGTGTGTGTCTTCTGATCCTGTATCAAATTTGAATTTGTTCCTGGTGAGCAGGAAAGCTGAAAGATATGGGGAACTCTTTGCTGGGCCGCTTTGGCATGAGCGTTGACAACTTCAAAGCTGTTCAAGATCCAAATACTGGCTCCTATTCCATCTCATTCCAACGTTAATGTTTGGCTGGATCAGGTCCCTTGAGTACAACATCATCAGCTCCTGGAAGAGCAGTGTGAGAAGAAGTCAGTCTGTCTGATGGAAAGATAGTAAAAACCAACCCGATACTTTATTTTGTGTGCAGAATTTATGAATACAAGAAGGACGAGGAGTTGATAGAGGAGTAAATGCAAGGGAACATTTTTTTTTTTTTGGTTCTCTTATCGACAGTATTAAGTGATGCAGTTTTCCTATTTGGGCAGTGAAATTTTAGTTTTTAAATCATGCATTGCTTGGTTTTGTGGTTTGAGTAATCTGTGGCACTTGATTATAGTAACTTTCCTGTGATGAACATTGGTAATCGCATCCTAAATGTTCTTCCCCATTGCGATTATTTCACTTTCTCGCTTCCTTGATTCCTTCAAGTATTCATTAGGCTGAGGATCAACTAGTGGTCATTAACTCATCACTTGTTTAAATGATTCAGCTATTTAGGTATTATCATGTTTTTCTAGATTTCTGATTCTTAGGCCTGAACTTTCATATGGGTTTTACTCTTTGTTATTGTTTTAAGCAGTTCAAGGACTTCTGCAATTGCATTTATGGAGACCATATCCACTGGTGTGTTTCCATGAGGCATGAGAGACTCGGAGGGGAGGGTTGAATCTTCTACTATAGGGTTGAATCTTCTACTAGATTTCTGACTCTGAGGCCTGAACTTTCGTATGGGTTTTACTCTTTGTTATTTTTTTTTTAATTTTAATTTTATCCTTTAGAAATTTTTTTTATTGTGGTCATGTGACTTGAGTGAGTTTTTTTTTTTAATTTTATTTTTTAACATTTGATTGAATTATTTTTAATGTCAAGTTTCATTATATGGGTCATAAGTTTTGCTATTTATTTTAAGTTGACTCAGCTTAGATTGAATTGTTTTTTTAATAATGGGTTGATTGGAAGATGAATTTCTTAATGTGTTTTGATTTATTTTTTATGGAGTTATCATAGTTACATATTCTGAGTTGCAGGTTTGGTAGGTTAGTTAAAGTTGATTTAAATTATTTGTTTTTAGATTTTTTTTTTATTTTATATTTTAATAGAAAGTTGATTGAGAATTGAATTTTATTTGATTAAGAATTGAATTTTATAATTTATTTTAGTTTGTTTTTATGAAGTTATTCTATTATTATGATTTAAGTTATGGATTTAACAGGTTAATTTAAGTTAATATAGTTGATATAATATGTTTTTTTTTAATATTTTAAAAAAATATCTTGAAATTTTTTTAATTCAAATTATATTTTTAATAATTGTCTGAATTATTTTTTAATTTATTAAGTCTGAATTATTTTTTAATTTATTAGTTAATTATACAGCGGCCTAGTAAATCACTGTTCATCTCCGTAAACTGCAATTTCCCTACTTCGTACTTCTAAAGTGGCCCAACCAATGAAAAGGAGGGCTGTTTCCGCATTAAATCCTGTCAGCTCCTCTCCTGTCATTCCGCTGCTTTGGCATCTAAAAGCTTTTGGAGCGAAATGCGTTAATCCTGTCTCTCTAAATTAAGCCATGGTTTGAACTTTGAGCTGGATAGAGTTGTGGCTTTTGAACTTCAAAGGGATTCCCAAGAAGGATTAGCTGGATCATGGCCAACATATTTGACTGCTGCTGCTGCTGCTGCTGCTGCCGCCATACCAGGAAAGCTTGTTCTTGGCTCATGACTGCCATAGAGTTGCGGCAGTGCAGTGTTACTGGATGCATAAAATGGATCCTGATTCTGATATTCAGAATCAAAAGAATTAGGGGGCACCTGCCCCATGTCATATGCACTCTTCTGATTCAGTCTTCTAGCCATCGCATTATCATGTATACATTATCGAGTGTTAATCTGTCTAGTCCACCACCCTGCATTTGAAGCCATGTGATCGTGTAATCAGAAATAACCAAAAGGTTAAAAAAGGCATAATACTTGGTGCCAGAATCTGCGTTGTGGTTAGAAGTCGCCGAAACAATGATGAGAACAGAAGACTGACGAATGTAATGCCAAATGCAGCAACATCCTAGTTCATTAATAAAGCATCCTGTTCACATGGAAGACTAACCAATTTACTGTCTGCAACTGCAGCTTCGTTAGAGCTCGGAGCTGTAACAAGTTCGGGCTCCTAATTTGTAGTTTGTGATGCCGTACTTGTTTGAAATAAGTAGGGGGGGAATTTAGGCTCTTATTCTACGTTCCTCTCAAATAAGAGGAAGTCCCTATTTACCTAAACTTGGATTACAGTATTTAACATTGGGTTCTTATATTAGTGTAGTGATAAATCAAGAGATTCAAAAGATGAACATTCTTTAACAGAAGAAGAAAAATCAATATATGTAGATGGAGAAACATACACACATTTTTATATATGAAGCTCTCGGAGAAAGAAAAAAAATAGGAGCCACTGCAAACAAATATTTTACCAGAAGGGGCAATAGCGAGTGCAAGGGAATTCTTTTCATCCAGTTCAGGTGCTTTTGGAGTAAACTCGTCCAAACCCTGACCGAATAACAAGATTTTCATGAAAGGGCAGAACAATTTTACAAGCCATTGAAAAAAGGACCTGCAACTTCTATCGGAATTATATTGTAACACCCCAAACCTGGGGGAGGGGCCTGGTGCATGGCTGAAAAGCTTCTGGGACTACAAGGGCAACACCGAGTTAGGCTTCTTATCCTCACTGTCCAAAAGGAATATTCCTCGTTACACATAAGTCCTTTCATCTTTTCAATCTCCCTTTAATCCTCAAAATTGGGATAAGGGTATCTGATATATACTGCCATTCCGCTGTTAATTTTAACCACCTCGCATAATCTCTTAAAGCTTTGCGGAGAATAGTAAGAAGTTCATGTCAGCAAGATGATCAAGAGCATATCGTCCAATTATACGTTTTAGCAAGACGTTTGGTACGGCCATGTATGCGATAACATCAGCACGAGGACTTGAAGCAGAAAGTGCAGTGAATATAGCTGACAACATACAAGAAAAGGTATATTCTTGCAACATCCTACTTTTTTACCAGGATATATATAAATCATAGCTCCAGAAGCTCAAAGCAATGGCTTTTCATTGTATCAATGAAGGAATTAGAAGTTCTAGTTAGTCTCGTAAGAAAGTTCATGGACCTCATGACCA
>Ga0325414_1002052_pt1 | contig 20073 bp, 8 predicted proteins | sample PopdelMetagenome_8_FD_206183 | JGI IMG/M metagenome (GOLD analysis project Ga0325414, IMG submission 206183) | Populus deltoides microbial communities from Bellville, Georgia, United States - Leaf-PdKOR-R3 | ecosystem: Host-associated > Plants > Phyllosphere > Phylloplane/Leaf | place: USA... | reverse complement strand
CATTGAACCACCACCCAGATGGTTAGACTGCAAACTCTTGTTAATGATAGTAGTAGTTATACCAAATCAAAATTTATATAGGTCTAGCGCAATGTTATTAAACTCGATATAATTTGACGAGTTAATTAGAAAACTCATTAATTAATTAACTTGATTGGAGCTAGATTTTTATATCGAATTGAATGAGAGTTAACCTATTTAAATTTGGTTGATCTAATAGGTTAACTTGTGATATAGTTGTCTCATTCAAAATTCAAGTAAAATCTGATTTAATTTTTTTAAATGATAATATTTTAACTTTTTTATATTAAAATAAGATTATTTAAAATTAATTCAGGTAAATCTAAATTAATATATTAAATTTATAACTTAAATTCCGAGCCGGGTCATTAAGCAAGCTGGTTTCTAGGGTCCAGTGTTTTTTTGAAATGAAAAATATGCTGGTTCAAGATTGCCATGTTGCCTTGCAAAATATGGTCAAGGCATAAGAATGGCAACTTTCAAAGTTTTAAAATTGACCGTGTGAGTTAATTATGGATCGCACCTGTGTTATTTACAAGTCAACTTAATTTGCAGCTGTCATATCCACGTGTATAATTAATAGTTATTTGTTATATACTCGGAAAATAAATAATTGGAATCTAACAGTAAACTTCCCTTTTTTACTTTTTACTTATTTCATTTGATTTTCCTTTTAACCAATTCTGGCTCAAGCACTTACTCGTATTTTTTTGCCACGTTTTCCTTGTATCTAGCATCGTGATCTCGAGGCTCCCTTTCCTTACACACTGAAAACGACAATTAATTACCTACAAATAATCGTACTCAGTAATTCTCTAAAAAATAGAAAAGGTAACAAGCTGTAATATTGAAATAAAAATATCGGTAAAACTAAAATACAATCAAAGAAGCATTTTTTCGTGCGTATCTTGGATCGTGATTCGCGAGTGCTTTTATAAAATAAATTTTGGAAGTGTGGTTAATGTTGTTTTTTAAAATAATTTTTATTTGAAAATATATTAAAATAATATTTTTTATTTTATAAAAATTATTTTTTACATTCATGTATCAAAATGATTTAAAAATATTAAAAAATATTAATTTAAAATAAAAAATAATTAAAATTTTTTAATTTTTTAAAAATACAAAACCAAGCAGTATTTTTAACCCTGATTTTATTTTATTTTATTCATTTTATTTCGAGAAAAATGTCATTCCACCCCACCATCCCATTTATGATTTAGGGCAATTCAAATCGTACAGAATATGACATTAAGTACTGAATTTAGTGTTAATTTTTTTTTTGTTGGGAAATAACTATCGATTAATAAAACGATATTAATCCTCATTAAGATTCAAATGACCTCATGATTAGGTCTAAATCTTCTATTCCACATTCTCATCCACCCAGCCGTTTTTTTTTTCTTAAATACAAAATTACGTGCTTTCTTTTTTATGTAAGTATAATCTCTCTTTTTATATATATAAAAATAATCATGTGCTTTTAACTTGGAAAAAATACTAAATTTATATTTTTTAATATTTTATGATGATTTTAATATATTGATATCAAAAATAAAAAATAAAAAAATTATTTTAATATATTTCAAATTGAAAAATTACTTTTAAAAACATCCATATATCACAATCTCAAATACTCATGAATTGATTTTGGGAATTATACATTTTTTTGAAGTTTAATGTCACTAAATTCAAAGTTAAAATAGAAAAAATTATTAATTTAGTAAAAACTGGTTGATTTAGATATGTTTTTTTAATAAGAATAATTTTTTTAAAAAATATATTTTGTTAAAAAAAATTGACTGATCAAAATACTTTTACTCTTACAAGTCAGTAGTTATCAAATTGGGATTCGGATCACGAAAATCACAAATGCACAGTGACATGGGAATTTGCCTTTGCCACCTAAAAAAAGTGATCTGGAAATAGCAAAAAGGAGTGGAAATAACAATTTGTTTGAGAAGTTTAAACTGTGACCCCGTCCCGCTCACGCAGCAGTTATCACTCTCTCCTAATTAATCATATCACCAAACAACACCGCACAAAACCTCACTCTCTCGCTCGCTCGCTCGCTCGCTCTCTTTTAAAACAAAAACCTCTCTCTCTCTCTCTCTCCCCCCTTCTCTCTTTTTCCTTCTTTCTTTTCCGAGAGAGCTCTCTAGAGACCATCGCTTTTAGGTCTCCTTGGAGCTCCCAAGCACATGGTAGGCTCTCTCATCCTTCTCTATCTCTGTTTCTTCTCTGTTTTTTTTTTCTTAAGCTCTACACACCACCAGTGATTGACACGTTGCTGTTGGATCGATAAGAGCTACAGATTTTCTTTCTCCGAAACTGCATGGCGTTTCGTGTTTGTCTCTGTAGATCTGTGAAGCATGTCTAATTTCAACCATTTTTGCGTTTTACTGCTTCGTTTCTCTAAAAACGACTCTGTTTTGAAATTTTCTGGATTTTTGAAACTCATTGTTGCTTTTTCTTTGTGCGTTTGCGATTTTCTCGATTTTAGAGCGGCTTTGTTGAGAAATTTGTGCTTAGAAAAGATAATTTGAAGCGTTTGTGTTATATATATATATATATATTGAGTTTTGAGGCTTTTGATGCTGAAATGGATTAAGTTTTAATAGGATAAGAGTTTTTTTCTCACTTAATTTAGTTTTATTATCTTTCTGTTGTGTTGTCAATGCTAAGATCTTTTAATAAACAGTAGATCTTAGCTCAATATTTTGAAATGTGTCTGTTTAGTTACAGTGAAAATGCGTGAATAAGAAAATATCTTATTTATTCGGTTTTTACAGCTACCTGATGGAGGTTAAAACCGTAGCAAAAATTTTTTTTGCTTGTTTCTGTTCATAAGCTAATGGAAGGTAAGTTTAAGGACATTATGTTAAAACTTTTGAGCGAGGTTGAATTCACCTAGTCGATGGCCCATGGAGTAATGCTATTCGTGCCGAAATATTCAGTTGGTGTTACGGTTGTTGGTGCCTTGCAGGGCTGCCTGGTTGAATCCAAGCCGTCTGTGGTTGATATTATCCGGAGATGGATATTTCGGGACAAATAACATTAATCTTAATCTAAGTTGTGAGAATGAGTTCAAACTTACAGAGTTTTGATTGATTTTTTTATCCGAAAATTGGTGTAATGGTACGAAACATTTTGAAGCGTAATAGTGCAGATACGTAGATTTCTTTATGACTATCGTGTGAACTTTTGGAGAAAGAATTAAGGAAGAAGAGAGTACCGTAACTTGAAACGGATTTTTGGTTGAGTTTATATGCCTGAAATTAGATTTCTTTTGACAAGAACTTTTGTCAACTTGAAATGAAACTATTTACAGGTTTTTCCATGAGGTTTGAAACAGTACTATTTCCATTGGACAATGCACCTAAGCCTGGATATATAAACTCAAAATAAGCATGAATTTGTTCCACATTCGACGTCTTTGAAACATTTAACCATTTTGAGCTGAAAGTGCAATTCAAGTGGACTTGTTCCGTGAATACGAGCTTATACAAGTTTTGCAAGTTTTTTCTTAATATCTCAGATCATTGTAGCGTTAACCTGTTTATATTTCATTCCTTTGATTGTTCTATGGTGTTGCCCTTGCTTTTTTGTGATCTTGAACCCTAGATTTTCGACAAAAAGATTTTATTACTGGCTATTAAATCCGGTGCCCTCTGCTATGATTACTTATGCTCAACTTAATATATGATCTTGCAACATTATGGCCAAATTGTTGATGTGTTGATCAATGTGCATTTATTTTTTACCTGCTTTTGGAATTTGCTTCTTATCTGACATCAAACTGGCATTGGAATTTCAGGTTCAATGAATAGCATTTCAGTTTGAAATCACGTATTGCGCTTCCACGAAGCAAGCAAAGATGAACAAAGAAAATGCAATTACTGCCAAACTTGAAGAGCCCGCTACTCGAATTACACGGGCACGTGCTAAAGCCTTGGGGGCTTCGGTAGGAATATATCCTGCCTCAAAACCCTCCTTCAAGCAGGAGCAGAGGCATCCTCTTAGAGCAAAGACCAAAAGAGCAGCATCAGATGAGAATAAATCTGCTTCGACCTCGATTGCTGGCTTTAAGCATAAGAGAAGGGCAGTGCTTAAAGATGTGAGCAACATCTTTTGTGAGAATTCTCATCAAAACTGCATCTATGCAACTAAACAACATGTATGCAATTCTCTTGCTTGTATCTCAGTCTTCAAAATTTGTAATTATAGCATAAATTTCTTTATTATATGACATTTGTGTAGGGAATTTACTTTCATCTGTAGTTATTCACTAGTTGCAATTTTTTTTTTTTTGAAACTCACTAAGTGAAAGACTATTCTCTGCTGACATGGCTGGTTGACAGACTAGTAAACTAGCTAGAAAATGTCCTCCGAAAACACATGCAGAGGTGGCTGCTCGTATCTCTATGAAAATTTCACCGGTTCAGGAGGATGTAAAAGAAAAGTTAGCTGAAGAGCTGTCAAAAATAAGAATGGGAGAAACACAAAATTTTACTTCACCAGCAAAGTTAGAAGTAAAACAAGATAGTTTGTGTCATGGCACAGGAGAAGGTGGTGTAGCAGATCCGATGCTTCTAATACCAGTTTCCACAAAATTTTCTGGAGTTGAAAGCCCTCTAAAGAAAGGTCAGTGTTGTATTATGATTTGGGTATAAGCATTGTGCTCAATCATCTACCAAAATAAAACCAACCAGTTATATGACATCATTTATGGTTTAATTAACCAAAAAGGGACTTTAGTTTCAATTCATTAATATGGAGTTGAATTTATTTTTAAGATGCAATTGTTGATGTCTAAAGGTGATTGAATAGCTTTTCTTTTTTGGGACATTGCTGTTATAATACTTGGTAGACTACCCATAGTTAAACATTTTTAGTTGAATTTGTGCAGAAGTAAACGAGATTTCAAAAAAACTGGATGCCTCAAGTGGTGCGAGCGTAGTGGATATTGATTTAAACATAAAAGACCCTCAGTTCTGCAGCTTGTATGCCCCTCATATATATAACAATATACGTGTGAAGGAGGTTTGTGCTGCAGTTGTTACCTCTAGAAGCATTTGAAATAATTTATCATGAACTTTTATATCCAGAAACTGCTATCTCACATCACAGATATTGTTGTTATTTGATCAATCTTAATGTGAAATTAAAGCTGTTCGTTCTATGGATGAAAACTATCATCCCTACTGAGTACAGCTTGGCATAATTTGATATGGTAGGATTCTTGTGAAAGCTATTATCCAATGCCAGTGTTCTCTATTTTGGTATTAAGGCAGCATGAAGGCTTTCGTTTTTTTAGAAGTACTTAGCAACAACAGTTTCATTACTTGAGTTTTGAAATAAAGCTATTATCCAATGCCAGTATTCTCTTTGGTATTAAGGCAACATGAAGGCTTTCATTTTTTTTAAAAGTACTTAGCAACTAACAACAGTTTCATTACTTGAGTTTTGAAATGAGAATTGAACTTTATCTGGGGCTTAAGAAAGGAAGAAATAGTAACTTGCATGTTCCTTGGCTATCATCACCATATATTTGGTGCTGACTTTTTAATATTTCTTGTACCCCAGCTTGACCTAAGACCTTCAGTTGATTACATGGAAAAGTTGCAGCGCGATATCAGTCCAGGAATGCGAGGAATTCTGATTGACTGGCTTGTGGAGGTTAGCATAGTCAGTTATATAGATTTAATAATAAGAGCTGTCGCAGGCATATGCTTTAAAATAAATGCAGCATATTTACTTTTTCAAAAGATAAGGAAAAAAAATGCCTCTGTTCATAGAAAGTGAAAATATACTAATTTCCAGTTTTTCTTCTCTACTAAAATGGATACTTTTTTAACTCTGTTAAATTGGAAGGTATCAAAACAAATTGGTTTGATGGTTCCTTTTCCTTTTCCTTTTCCACGTTTCCCATCTCTGTTCTTCTGGTTGTTTCCTAACTTGATGTTCTTTTTCCCAAGATAGAAAGTTTAAGACCAAAGACTACGAAGTTGATTAGGAGATACGGGCTTATTGTGGGAGAACACCTTAAATTTTATCTTTTAAGACTTCGTTTCACTATGAACACCTCAAGTATTTTCTAGCTTCCATATTTTTATTGAATGCATGTTCGTTTGTTTTGTTGGACATAGAGCTCCTAAATAATTATGAAAACTCGATTTGTTAGGATTTTAGACAGAGATAGAATCTTGATCTTGAATTGACCAGAAGTTGAAACATTAGTATCCCGTTCACTTTATTTTTTAAGAACACCTCAATACTTGAGTGATATTTAGGTCCCTTTATTAGTATTAATGTTGAATGTGTATACTATTGATAATCTATATGAGTTTTTTCAGGTTTCTGAAGAATATACGTTGGTTCCAGATACTCTTTACCTCACTGTCAATCTCATTGATCGATTCCTCTCACAGAACTATATTGAAAAACAAAGACTCCAACTGCTTGGTGTTACTTGCATGTTAATTGCCTCGTAAGTTTAATGTTCGCTTGACATTTAGATAGAATACGCTGGTTTATGTATTAGAAACAGCTTGAATGCATTTCACAATAAGAATTGCATGTCATGTGTATTTTCCCACTTTAGTCATTGATTCCATTATGCACTTTTCATTTATGATGGCAGTAAGTATGAAGAAATTATTCCGCCAAGAGTGGAAGGGTTTTGCTTCATCACTGACAATACTTACACAAGAGGAGAGGTATGCTCCTTGGAATCCAAACATCATTACGAATTGAGCTCCATATTTTTATGCTTCGTCATTCACTTCTCAATCTTATTAGTCCCGGCGACATATTAGTTAGCCTTGTCTCGGTTTTCCCATGGCTGTGCACTTCAAATTATGCGAGTCTCACAGTTTAATGAATGGTATGGCTGAGAGGTAGTTCCCAAGAGCATCTTAGCATTTGAGCACCTAACTGGCTGACCTGATCCAAATAACTGGAGTTAGCTATAACGTTATAAATTCTTTTGGAGAAAAAAAAAATCTTATTGGTGGCTGATTATAAACTACAGGATGGACTCGATTGATTTCTTTACCTCAATCTTTTCATATTGTAGGAAAATTTTGTTGGCTTTTACTTGAAATCTTTGTCACTATGGAACTTCTCGATTCCAATTCTAAGAAAGATAAATTCCGCAAAAAGTCCCTGCGCTAGAGCTTTAGCGAGCCTTGCTCTTGCTGAAATCGTTACTCTTCATTCTCCCTGTCAATGATTTCTTCCAAAAGCATTTGCGGAAAATAAACTACCATTATCCGAGGTCTTTCTGTCAGCCAATTTGCATCTCCATTCCAATTATGGTGCCTTTACTTAGCATGCTGGTCTGTGATGCATTCTTAAAAACTATGCTTGATTCCTCCCTTGAAATAGAGTTTCAGTGGCGTGTGCTGATATACAAGGCTTCTAACACAATATTATGGCAGGTTCTGAAAATGGAGAGTCGGGTCCTGAATTTCTTGTACTTTCAGTTATCAGTTCCTACCACGAAAACATTCCTGAGGTGTAATATTGAACATCTTTTACCTATATGTTACCGGTATGATGTCATCCTTCTTATTCCATTTTTTATTTTTCAGGAGATTCATTCAAGCAGCACAAGCTTCATGGAAGGTATTTTAAAATGTTGGCCATTGTACATTGCATATATTCTTGGAATTTAACTAAACTTATCTACTCAGAGACCTGTAATTACTCTGATATAGGTTCCTTGTGTCGAACTGGTGTTTTTGGCAAATTATTTGGCAGAGTTGACTCTTGTTGAGTACAACTTCCTAAAGTTCTTACCTTCCCTCATAGCTGCATCCGCTGTTTTTCTTGCCCGATGGACACTCAATCAGTCAGATCATCCATGGGTCTGCCCTTTTCTGCCTCTTTGAGTTTGATTTGAGTATTTATTCCTTTTTATTTCCCGTTCATTAAAGGAATGGCTGAAGAGGACGCTTCTGTGTACTTTTTTCAGAACTCAACTCTTGAGCACTACACTAGATACACAGCATCAGAACTGAAAACTACAGTACTTGCTCTGGAAGATTTGCAGCTGAACACCAATGGTTGTTGCCTAAATGCTATACGCGACAAATATAGACAACAGAAGGTAAAACACATACTATCTGAAGGGGTTTGAGCTGATAGTATGTCCATGCTGTCTAATGCACATAAGAATGAATGCGTTGCTAGTCCTTTCAATTCCCAAGTAGTGTTTAGGCATGTTTTGAAATTATTTGAATCAAATCAACAAAGACTTTTACTATTTTCAAAATATACAAGGCAGTTTCTGTGATTTTTCGTTTGTGTTTGGTAATGTAGTGTAGCGTGTTTTCGTAAAAGTATTTTTTAATTGAAAATATTTTAAAATAATGTTATTTTAGAATTTTTTTTATTTCTAATATCAACATATCAAAAGTATTGAAAAGCATATAAAAAAGTATTAATTTGATGTTTTTTCAAGCAAAAAACACTTGAAGCAAGTTGAATCGCATTACCAAACAGAGCTACCGCACAATTTTGAGTTTCACTTTTCCAGTTCGTGTCATTCTCACAAATGGTTATCATTGTGACAGTTCAAATCTGTAGCAACATTGACCTCAGTGCGACGAGTTTCATCGCTTTTCTGAAGACGAAGAAAAACTGGTCCTGCATTAACAAGCACAGCACGCTGATTCGACACTTTGAGGGTGATATCGATTCTAATCATAGAGTTTAATTCAATCAAAAGTTTGCATTTGTTTATCGTTGTTGTAAGATCTAATCTTGTTCTGGTGCTTCCAGTCCAAAGTCAGTTGTTGTAATCAGTGGTTGGTAGCATAACACACTCGATGAGGTAATTTATATGCCTTGGGTGGATTAATTGCACAACTTCCTAGTCATTAGGAAGCTTTAACCGCACCTAGGTTATCCAATAGATTGCTAATTAGCAATGAGAAATGTAGTTATTCCAACGTTACTGTTGTATTTAAACCTTGTGAATCACAGAAAAAGAAAACTAGAAAAAAAAGGAAATAATATTTTTTCATATTGGAATTATCTGTTTTGCACTATGATTATTTTTTTATAAAAATCAAGCTCTGGACTACTATGGTCTTGTATTTGCTTATATTGAATGATTACAATGTGAACTTTCTTGACCCTCTATGTTATGAAGAAATTTAAGCTTTGAACCGTGAAGACGTCCTGTGAACACCGACGATATTCTTCGACCATGGCAACAGGGTGGGAGGTAACAGAGGCCAGTGGTTCTTTTACTGCAAGGCAAGTAATGCAAAGAGGCTTGAAAATGATGCCCACGCGGTAAAACAAATGTTTGTTTCTGGGATCGAACTTAATTTTACTTTTCAAATTGTTTTTTTTTTTAATATTTATAATATACATGCTTATGTTAAAAAAAATTAATTTTTATTTTATTTTTCTTGGAAAATTCATTTATTCAATGTATCAGAAGGTTTTTCTTTTTCTTTTTGTGGTGAGCACTGAGCAGAATGAGATGGTGGAGTAAATTAGGTGACGGAAAATTGTATAAACCACTGCATGGTCATTCCTTCATAACCTTTACCAAGGAAGCAATGACTAATATTCCATACAGTAGAAAGAGAATACAGGATCAACACAAGTTACAATAACTGGCTGTCACAGGACTATCCAAAAAAGAATCCTACAACCCAAACTACTAGAACAACAACTTCCATACATTTTCTTTTCGTGGCTTTCCAACCACACCACCATCAATGGAGGAAACGAAAAGAACAGTAGCCCAGGATAACTAACACCAGTCTAAATATAGCACTTAACAGGCCATTGAGGTTGCCAGAGGAGTAACCAAAACGGCTGTGTTTCCGGTCATTGGCTTTAGACTGGCTGCATACTCCAGCCGCTGCCATGCTTCCTTCCGCTGCTCAGCCAATAAGCTTAGCTTTTCTTCATCCTCCTTCAATTGATCAAGGCAGGCCAAGTACAATGCGTCATCCATCTCGGAGAACATTTTTCTGATGTTTAGAGTTAGATTGAGCACTCCTGGGTTCCAGTGGTTATGAGCATTCTTCTCTAATGCTGGAAATATGATAGGCAGAATCACAAGCCTGTTGTGAGCAATCAAGTTGATGATTTGGTCATTGTTCCATAAGAAGAGGGCTCTTTCAGCCACCTGAAACAAAACAAATGGTGAAGATAAAACCAGGAATTTATCTCCGCGCAGCAAATGATCATCATAACTCAAGAAGTTGTATCCAGGGCTCAAAGTTAGGTGCAAGATGGCAAAGTTTAGGAGCCATTATAGGACTATCCCATGAACACGTCATAAAAGCACTGAAATAAACCGACATTATAAAGAGTCCAAGTGAGGAGGGTTTCGAGGGGATCAACAAGAAGCATGGCAATAATCAAAGCTATGTTCTGCTTTCGAAAAAAGGGTGAGTGCAACTAAAAATTTCGTATTCCATTGCAAATGTTCGGCAAGGCCACTCAGCAGTTGGAAACAATCAAGGCGAGACGACTAAAAAAACCAGTTGTCTGGCCTCCAGCAAAACAAACTAAATCCTCGGAACTGGGTATTTCCACTTCTGAAGCACATTCCCCCACCAAAGTACATAGCTTAGCTTTAGACCCAATACACTGGCTAATGAACAAGGATAGGCAAAGGAGGAATTTCCACCATAGAAATTTGAAGATAACAAATGAGCCCCTGTACCCCTTCCTGACCTTAGCCAAATAAACTTCACGCAAAATAGCTGGATTCTCTCGCCCGTTCAATTATACCTTAAACAACGCTAGAAAAAATCCTCCCAAGTGAAGACATAAAATTCTATTGGAAGAGGCTGCATGTTTGTAATTTCGCTCTAAATTAAGTCTGAGTGGAAAAGTTAAAGTATCAAAGTAGCCACTACCAGTCTTATGATGCCTAGTAGAGGAAGGGCTGCTGAAACCAAAAAGAAAAGGTCCATTGTTATGGAATGTGGAGGAGATATTGCTCTTGAAACACTTATGCTTGGTTTGGGGGAGTTCAAAGAAGATTTGGGGAACCAAAACATGAAGGAAAATGGCTGTCCTTATCTTCGGGGTGAGAGGAATGAAAAGAGAAAAGGCTACTTTCCTTTGTTGAAACGAGGAGAAAGGAGGGAAGGTAAATGCTGGGATTAAATTTGGTTTCCAAACAAGGAAAAGTTACTTTCTTTCCATTATCTTTCCCTCTTATTTTCACTTCATACAAACAAGAGAAAGAAAATACATTTTTTTTCCTTTTGCTTTGTATCTACTCACTTTCTATCCTACCCTGTTTCACTCCTGTACATGGCATTAGAAACTCAAATTGAGTCCAAAGCTTGCATTTCAAGAAAATTTCTATTCACAAGGCATTCAAACAAGATGCAGAGTATGTAATTTCTTATGAACTGAATGACATTGAAGCCCAAAAGGGAAGATTGAGTTAGCATTGCATTTGTTTATAATAGCACTCCACATTTAATAGGGGGGGTGGTAAGAAATGGAGAGAGAGAAGGAGAGTGCTATTGTAAATAGGAGTACTAATATCATCACTCAGAAGTACTGCCTCATCTCCCTAAAGAGCCCCGAGAAGCCCTGGGACGTGGAAAGCTTATGGTCATTCTACTGTCATGCTGACCGCAAACCCAATTCTAAAAATTCCAAAACTAAGATTTACTCAAATAAAACCTGGTGCCATATCAAACACAAAATGAATTAGTATCTGAACTTGGTGCTGTGTCCATAGGGTTCCTAACACTCATAGAACATGATAAAGTGAAAATTACATTCAGCATCTCATGGTCAAAGCTCCTAAGCTAGCATAACAAATCATGCATGCATACATTATGACATCAACCCAGAAAAATCACAAATAGTAGTCAATGCCAGATCAGAAGACATCTCCTGAAGCTTAACATTAGCCCACACTTCAAGAGTTCATTTCAGTTTTAACAGATTATGACATTTTAAAGCATTATATCACAGGAAAAAGAACCAGCAAACCATACTAAACCTCAAGGGCAGGGCAAATGGTAAGTACCTGGAAGTGGAAACTATTAATGCAGCATCCAATCCGCCAGAACAATGGAACCATGACCTTTTGGAACTCCACCATGCTAATTGCTTCCAGAATCTCTTCCAACTCGCCCAGGAACATTACCTCCTTCTGGCTATTAGTTATTGGCCAGTATTTCAGTATCCCCTTTATTACCACACTGGCCAACCTGGGCTCCTTCTCAATAAATTGTAACACGCAATACGACAACTGCTGAAAGTAAACCCCCACAGACTTCGGCTTATGCAGAGGAATCAAGACCCTCCACAAGAAAATCTTGTGCTCCTCTTTCAAGGGCAAGGCAAACCCGCTAATTATACTCCCAAAAATCTCCAACAGCTCCGCAATCCCATTATGCTTCTCGGTCTCAAACACAAACCGATAAAATATATTGCTCAGAGACTTTCGAATAAAAGGCCTGTGCACCATGAACTTCCCATAAGACCTATGCAATATAGTTTTTAAACAATCCCTTTCTCTCGGATCCTCCGTGTCAAACAAATCAAGCAGTCTCAATATAAACGAATGGTCTATGTACTTCTTTGCAACTTTAGCATCTAAGCAAGTAGAATTGATAAATCTAAGCAACAAATCATACACAATTTGCAAGTGTGGCCATGCAGGATCGAACATTGGGTCATCGTTATCATCATTCTCGCCAACACTACTCAAATTGGACCTATAATACGGCGGAAACACCCTAAACAAATTAACAGCACACATTCTACACATAGCTAATACGGCAGGTTCACTAAATCTCATAGACCCAGAAGCCACAAAATCAACTAGTTCAAGTAAAGTTTGCCTCTTCACATCCTTTTCAAGCGTGTTCTTACTTGGGTCGCTGAAATCAAAAGTTACACAGCAAAGGCTTACTTTGCTCACAAAGAGATTCATCTTCTCTGCATTAGGCACATCTTTGAAGGGCACAAGTGGCTCAATCCCAGCAACCACACTAGCTGGAAACACAACAGAAGAAGTTCTTTTCGGGCCACTGGATGATTTCCCCAAACCTGCAGTTGAGCCATTGGATCTCTGCTGAGTTAATGGCGATTCAAGCCGAGTAGACTCAGCTGAGTCAGTTTTTGAAGATTTTTTCGGGAGCTTACTTAAGATTTGCCTCAACATCATAAAAAGAAACTTTAAGCCACGCAACACAAAATCCTAACAAATTCGCTACCACAGCACGGCCATTGAAGGGTATGTTTTGTAAATAAGTAGATTTACAAAGAAAGGCTAGTATTTCCGCTAGATTTTGGTCATGGATCAAAAGGGTTTTGAGAGAATGTGAGTAGATCCATTTCTAAAGCTTTGAGGGTTGTTATCAAGAGGTGAAAAGTTTGAAACTTTAAGGTATATTTTTGGTGAAAGGTCAGATCTTGGCAAATAAAAACAAAACTGGGTTTTTGAGTAAATCAAAGAATGATCGCGTTCATTGATGATTTACCTCATTTTTTGAGAGATTCATGTAACGAGGATAGCTGCAGACATGAAATGTGAGGTTTTAGTGGAGAGAGAGATCTAAAGGAAGGAAGTGCCTTGTGTTGGTTGATGATGTTAATGTCTGGTCTTTTTTCTCTTTTCGAGAGTGAAAGCAAAATACACAACAGGCAGTGCAATGGTTTTCAATTATTTTGGTGGAGAGTTCGTTTCCTTTCTCCTTTTTTTAAAAAAAAAGAATTCTCGGTTGATGAGAAAATTACGGCATTTTCTCGGAAAATGGAAGTACTTTAAAGAAATTTAATAATTGGATCTGGATAGATTTTTCCATAAGATGGAGGTGTACGTGTGATATTTGGACCGTTTGATTCCCTATATTTATTTAGGATATTTGATCTGATTTGATTTTTGTTTCTGTCCATGTTTTAACTTTTAACCTGCAGAGCCAGATTATTTATGTTTTTAAAAAAATTTATTTTTTATTTTAAATTATTTTTATATTTTCAAATCATTTTAATATATTTAATATCAAAAATAAATTTTAAAAAAATAAAAAATATATATTAATATATCTAAATCAAAATTACTAACAAAAAAACAACTCAATCAAAAATATCAAACATCTTGTAAAGTGTACGCTGCTAGCACAATTTTTGTCCGAGAAGGACAAGATTCTTGAGAATTCAGCCATGGTTCATACGGTGACGTCTTGTGGAAAAATCATAAGATTCAATGGCTGTAATGAGATTCATTTGTGATCTGAAGCAGTTTAACTGCCCATCCTGTCCAAATCTACACGTTAAGATTCCATAATTTAAGTATACAAAAATTAATTGAAAACATATTAATTGTTATTATATATATGTATATAATAATAATAAAATTGAGATTAAATAGTGATTTTAAAGACACAGTTATAGTTGTCTGTCTTGCAATTAAAGGCTTCATCATTGTGTCGACAAATCAACTTGATTCTATTATTATTTTTATCCTAAATAATATCATTGATTTTTAATCAGTCAAGTTTAAATCAAATTTATCAGATTACAAAGGAACATGTTAAGTTGTTTCTAGGATCAGTCTAATCGGTGTAAAAAATATTCAAAATTAGTCAATTTCTACATTAAAAATCATTATGGATGATCTTGAAATATAAAAATATCTTAATTATTAATGTCTTTTTTTTTTCAATTCTTTAGCCCGTCTGGGAGTTCAATCCAAATACAAATTTATAAAAATTTAATTTTTTTTGTTTAAGATTATTTTTTTTATATTTTATAATTATTTTAATATGTTGATATTATAAATAAATTTAAAAAATAAAATGTATTTTTTTAATAAAAAATATTTTAAAAAATTATTATCATCGCACTCTTAAAAAGAACTCTTAATCCAAACGTAGATGCAGGCATGCAGGGTTCCATGCAAATTTGCTACGAGTTAATAATCCCCTGTTCAAAAACAAAATGGACTGTGAGCGGATGCTCTTGCTCCTATGGTTCATTGATTCCGGCCACTGTAAAATTATGTTTTAAAAAAAACTTTAAATCACCAAGAAATTGACATCAAAATTATGTACATGGTTTGAATTGATATTATTTTTGTTCAAGATGGGAGTCGCTAAGTCAGACCATACACTTAGATAGTGTTCAGCAATGCGGTTTAACTTATTTTTTAAAATATTTTTTAAAATATTTTTTATTTTAAAAAATATTAAATTAATTTATTTAATTATTTTTTTATGGTTTTAATATGTTGATATTAATATATATATATCTTAAGTTAAAAAATATTGTTAAAATACATCATGTGCCGTATTACCAAATATAGATTAAATGCTTAGCTATCTATTATCTCCCGACAACCTCTCATTATATCAATTAGAAGTTTCGGTGTTTTCATTTAATTTTTTATTTTCAACTCTTAATTCTTATATGTATTTTCAACTCTCAATTTTATTTTTTTTGGTATCACCATAACAAAATGATTAAAAAATATAAAAAAAATATTAATTTAATATTTTTTAAGGTAAAATTTATTTTAAAAAGCAAGTTAAACCAAAAAACTAAACACTCAATTAATATGAATAATTTGATTTTCAAAGCTGAAATCTCTAGCTATTTCTCAAATTAACAACAATCCACGTTACTTTTCCCATTAATTTTAGGATCACTGTAAGAAACTCACATCTATTTATTTTGATTTCAGAGCATGTTTACGAAATGGGACATGAAGCAGAGTGATCCATGAAAGGACATGGATCCTGAGGGAATACTTCGGCTCATCAATTTCAGAGCCTATTGATTCTAACCACTATAATTATGTTTTTTTTATATATATATAAAAAAAAAAAATAAAAATAGCCACTGTAAAAAATTGACATCAGGATCTTTAGCTAATTCCGAGAAAAATGTTTAGAAAATACAAGAAATGGTCCCCCAAGTTAAAAACTTTACGATTTTAGCTCCCAATTGCCACATTTTAGATTTAGTCCCCTTTTTATTGAACTCTATAATCACGAAGACCACCATGTAAAACACTTAGATCCAACCTCGAACTCTTGATTTTCACCGTACATTTTCTTATTCTATCGATTGGAGGTTTTAATTATTGCATACAATTCCTTGTTTTCGATCATTTTACCTGCCCTCAATGGCCACGTGAAAGAAGTTCTTTAACAGTCATGGAACCTCTGCCAGCTCATGGCCGGATTCAATTCAGGTTAGCCGGTGAATTCATGAATAGTTTATTTACTCGGAATTATTTAATTATTTTTATAATAAAAAAATATTATTTTATATAAAAAAACTTGAAATGTCATTATTTTTTATGTGATTAAAAAATATTGATGAATTATCACTCGAATGTTGATAAAATTATTCGGGTCACATATTAACTTTCAGGTTACTTGAATTTAACCAGATTAACTCTCTAAGTAATTTTAAAATAAACTCGGTCTCAATATAACATTAAATCAGGTATCAAGCTAAACATCGGATGTCATATTTATTTTTGCGATACAACTATGCTTTTAAAGATTTTTTTTTATTTTAAGATAATATTTTTAATTTTTTTATTGTTTTAATGTGTTAATATTAAAAATAAAATTTTTAAAAATATATTATTTTAATATATTTTAAAATATAAAAAAACATATACCACAATCCCTCAAACTTTTGCTAAAATACAACTACATTATTGATGATATTTCACGTCAACTATGCGTGAAGGAAGCATGAATTCCATGCCATGACATGAACACGAGAAAAAAAAAAAAACGAGTGTATTGAAATTCAAAATTGGTGGGTGGGCCTAGAAAGCAACAAAAAGGAAAAGATTAAGGATAAAAGTGTAAAGTTGCGCAACATATGTCCAAATATTACCGCGTCAAGAAGGAATCAACGGCAAGGGACGATGACATGGCGCGGTGTCGGCCACCTGGCTCTAAGTACTTGACACGCAGCACCGGAGAGAAACCCTGTCCGGTGATAGCAAGTAGCATAAAAAATTGATACTTATTCGACAAAAACTTATGAAATATTAATAAGGTAGTAATTATAAGATACGGCTCGTAAAGGACCAAAGTAACTTTCACACCTTATAGTTACACAAATGTTTCAATTTGATCCTTTTAACTTGAGAGTATCTCGGTACCAGCCTGAACATTGCCTTATTAATCATGAATTCATTGTTACAATTTTAACCTTCTAATGAGGTTTAAGCAATATTTTTTGGAATAAATAAATAGTGCTGAATATGCTATGGATTTAAATAGTTGTCACGACATGACAATCAAGACAGGTGTCTGTAATTTAATAATATCGAGTACTGTACAATCTTTAAAATTTATATAATAATAATTTTAATTTTTCTATTGATTAGTCAATAAAAAAATCTAATAAAAGATATTCATATCTTTAATATTATTTTATATTCTATATTAAATTTTCTTGCTTTTAGATTTTTTTTTTTTTAGATTATGCTCGTGGTTTTTTTATTTTATATTAAATTTTTCTTGCTTTTAGATATTTAGTTTAATTGGTAGGTGAGTATGCTCTCGATGTTACTATACAAGGTTGAAATCCTATGAAAAACCACGAGTAAATTATCTTCTTGAAAATATACAAATCTTGACGTGAACAACTTGCATAGTAGACAGCTAAATAAATTTAGTTTGGTATGCTGAAATTATCCTAAAAATGGTCGTATCCAGAAGAAGTCGTGTTCAATTTTCTTGTTTCCATTTCATAATAGATTACGATGTTTTATTGTATTCTTCTTCACAAAGTATTATTTATTAAAATAATAATTTATTTTTTTTATTTTTTATTTTTTCAATTAATATTTTATTTTAATTTTATCTTTTAGTAATAGAATTTTTTTTTTAGTTATCATATTCGTATGACACGTATTCTAAGTTTTACGGATTAACCTAATTTGACTGGTTAATCCGGTTGATTCGGTTTTTTTTGTTTTCAATTATTTGTTTTTCAAATTCATCATTTAATATTCATTTGAATGAGAATTAAACTTCATGATTTGTTTTATTTATTATTTATTGGGTTATCCTAATTTCATTAACTACAAACTAAAAGAGGAGAGAGTTTTATTGTACTCCTTCTCATTAAGCATTGTTAATTGGAATAGTGCTTTGCTTTGTTTTTTTTTTTTATTTTAATCAATGTTGTTTTGTTTAATTTTATTATTTAATATTATTATTTTTTTCTATTTAGTTACCACACTCTCATGAAATGAATTCTAAGTTTGACGGGTTAACTCGGTTGATTCAGATTTTTTTTTAATTTTGTTATTTAATATTGATTTGACTGGGAATTAAACTTCATGATTTGTTTTGTTTACTTTTCATTAGGTTATCTTGTTCTCATAACCCGAGAATAGTGTTTAATAGGTCAACCGAAGTTGACTCAAGTGTTTTTCTTTATTTTATTTAACTGATTTATTTTTTCTAATTTTATCATTTAATATTAGGCTAGTTGGGAATTGAACTTCATAGTCCGTTTTGATATGTTTTTTATGAGAATATCTCGATCTCACGATTAAGGTCACGGGTTTTGTCATTTTTACCCTGGTTAAATTAGATCGTTTTTTTATCTTCTTTTCCAAGAGGTTTGTATCGGTCTCATGAACCGAGTCATGAGTCCTTCAACATTAGATTTTTTTTTATTGGGTTGTCCTCGTCTCATGACCCAAGTCGTGGGTTTGGCAGGTTAACCCAACTGACTCATTTTTTCTCTCTTTTTCGTTAGTTTACTTTTTTATTCTCTTTAATCTCATCAATTAATACTGTATTTGATTGACAATCAGATTTCATGATTTTATTCAGATTGTTTTTTTATTATGTTATCGTAGTCTCATAACCCGGGAATAGTGATTAATGGTTAACTCGCTTTATAATTTGTTTTGACTTTCTCTTTGTGGAGTTATCTCGGGCTCAAAATTGGAGTTATGAATTTGACAGGTCAACCCGGGTTAAATCATGTTATTTTTTTTTGTAAGGTTATGTCAGTTTGATACCTCGAATCATGAGTTTGGTGGATTAACTCATGTTGTTTTTTGTACTTTTTTAATATCATTATTCAATATTAGACTGGTTAGGGATTAAAATTCATAATTTTTTTCGATTTACTTTTCATGAGATTATCTCGGTCCTGTGACCCAGGTTACAAGTTTAACATGTTAACTCAAATTGTTTTTTATGTTATTTTTTAATTGATTTCTTTTTAATTTCATTATTCAATATTGGGTTAATTAGGAAGTAGACTTCAAAATTTATTTTGATTTGCTTTTTATAGGGTTATTATGGTCTCATAATTCAGGTAAAAAATTTGACACGTTAACCCATGTTGTCATAGGTCAATTCAACGTGTTGTTATTTTAATATTAAAAAAATATATCATCTTAAAATTTTGTCTAATCAAATATTGTTTTCACAGGTTGTATGATTTGTTTATGGATTAACAAAGTCAATCGGGTTACTTTGGGTAAACTCTCATATAATTTAATTTTTTCCCCGCTACAAAAAAAAACATCAGCAACATTTAAGTAATTTTTTGATATTCAAGAAAAAATTAATTTGGCCAACAGCATAACGCGAGTTAATCATCTAGTCTATACTAGAGTCTTCTCATGTTTAATTGATATCAATCAATACTTTGATGTTATATATATATATAAAAAGAAAACAAACAAGTCACAAACTATTAAAATAACTTTTAGATATATACATCAGAACTCAACAACTTATATTTTTGCTTACATCAATTCATCACACATCACAATTCAAAATACCAATAAGACATAACATTAGTTATTATTATAAGTAAATCTAAAAAATACAAGAGTAAAATATTGTAATAATCAATGGTGTTTTGCACACTTTATCTTTTTCAAAACAAATCCAAAACCTTACCATATATTAAGTTATTTTGGTTTTTTCACATGGATTTATTGGTTATTATAGTATTCATGGGGTGAATCCATCTTTTCTTGTTTTTTTTACGCATATTAAAATGATTTTATTATCATTTTAATTATTTTTTAAAAAT
>Ga0325414_1002048_pt1 | contig 20094 bp, 15 predicted proteins | sample PopdelMetagenome_8_FD_206183 | JGI IMG/M metagenome (GOLD analysis project Ga0325414, IMG submission 206183) | Populus deltoides microbial communities from Bellville, Georgia, United States - Leaf-PdKOR-R3 | ecosystem: Host-associated > Plants > Phyllosphere > Phylloplane/Leaf | place: USA... | reverse complement strand
TATCATCTTCATGTATGCATGTAATGTGAATGTAATCTCAATAAGATATGAAGCAAGTTCTAGAGATACATATCATTGAAAGAATGCACTATCAAAGAATACAATTGTAAATCCCGAGAAAAAAAAAACCAAGGCTGGATTAAATTAAAGAAAATAAACTAAACTAAAAGGAAGTGGGGGCAAAAACGAATACACTTAAAGAAAATGGGGCCTAAATGCAAATAAGAATAATTATAGAGCATAAATACTCCTATTCTCACCAAAAATAGATCTGCAGCTACGTAAAGAAAGAAAAGAGGGAGTTTTTATATCTATTTTTACAAATCAAGAGAGAAACACCAAAATTTCAAGAACCCATCCCAGATTGATGGTTATAGGTAAAATAAACCCTGGTGGGAAAGGGATTAACAAGAAAAATAGAACAAGAAAAGAAGAGGGGAGGGTCGGCTGTCATTAGAAAGAAAAGGAGGGATCGAAGCCTTGATTCGCACCAGGTAAGATATTCTAAACCTGGTCTTATGAGTCATTACAAGTCGATTATGAATTAATGTCTGGATGTTAATTTATATATTGAGTTCTTAGACTTGAATTGAGGAAAAAGTATGAGTTGTTAAAGTAAAGAACTTCATGTGTTGTGTGTAAATGGAAAGGTTGATGAATCTAGACAGTTTCGTCTCTTGACCTTTAAAGAGATTTTGGGTAGGAGAATGAAGGAATTAGGATCAAGTTCCTTCATAGAAATTATAGTTTTGGATGTTTACTAACTAATGAAATTGGTCTTACTCAATTTTAATTCATAGAACTCCAGTTATGAGTCACCAACCGAGACTAGGTCATGACAGACCCTATAGGGTAGTAGGTCTGGTTAATTGATGAGCAATTTTGACTATCTTAGAGGTAGAACTAGGTTCTCCTCAAAACATTAAACTTGTAGCCTCATGTCTTACCTTTCTAATGCCATAAATGTCGCTTGAATCGGAGTTCTATAACTCCAGATATAGTTAAAAATATAAGGAGAGGTTAGACAGTTACAGTTCAAAAATGGACAGTAACAGTTGGACAATAACAGTCTAAGTGTTCATTGATGAGCTATTTTGACTCTCTTAGAGGCAGAACTAGGTTCTCCTCAAAACATAGAACTTGTAGCCTCATGTCTTTCCTTTCCAACGCCATAAACATCGCTTGAATCGAAGTTCTATAACTCTAGATATAGTTAAAAATCTAAAAAGAGGTCAGACAGTAATAGTTCAAAAATGGACAGTAACAGTTGGACAGTAACGGTCCAAGTGTTCGTTGATGAGCGATTTTGACTATCTTAGAGGCAAAACTGGGTTCTTCTCAAATATAGAACTTGTAGCCTCATGTCTTAACTTTCCAACGCCATAAATTTTGCTTGAATCAGAGTTCTATAACTTTAGATATAGTTAAAAATCTGAGGAGAGGTCTGACAGTAAAAATTCAAAAATGGACAGTAACAGTTGGACAGTAACGGTCTAAGTGTTCGTTGATGACCGATTTTGACTATCTTAGAGGCAAAACTAGGTTATCCTCAAAACATAGAACTTGTAGCCTTATATCTTACCTTTCCAACGCCATAAATTTCGCTTGAATCGGAGTTCAATAACTCTAGATATAGTTAAAAATATAAGGAGAGGTCAGATAGTAACAGTTCAAAAATGGACAGTAACAGTTGAACAGTAACGGTCTAAGTGTTCATTGATGAGCGATTTTGACTATCTTAGAGGCAGAACTGGGTTCTCCGCAAAGCATAGAACTTGTAGCCTCATGTCTTACCTTTCCAATGCCATGAATTTCACTTGAATCGGAGTTCTATAACTCCAGATATAGTTAAAAATATAAGGAGAGGTCAGACAGTAACAGTTAAAAAATGGAGTCTAAGTTTTCATTGATGAGCAATTTTGACTATTTTAGACAAAACTGGGTTCTCCTTAAAACATAGAACTTGTAGCCTCATGTCTTACTTTTCCAACGCTATAAATTTCACTTGAATCGGAGTTCTATAACTCCAGATATAGTTAAAAATATAAGAAGAGGTCAGACAGTAACAGTTCAAAAATGGAGTCTAAGTTTTCATTGATGAGCGATTTTGACTATTTTAGAGGCAAAACTAGGTTCTCCTCAAAACATATAACTAGTTCTCCTAAAAATATAGAACTTGTAGCCTCATGTCTTACCTTTCCAACGCCATAAATTTCACTTGAATCGGAGTTCAATAACTCCAGATATAGTTAAAAATATAAGGAGAGGTCAGACAGTAACAGTTCAAAAATGGACAGTAACAGTTGGACAGTAACGGTCGAAGTGTTCATTGATGAGCGATTTTGACTATCTTAGAGGCAGAACTGGGTTCTCCTCAAAGCATAGAACTTGTAGCCTCATGTCTTACCTTTCCAATGTCATGAATTTTGCTTGAATCGGAGTTCTATAACTCTAGATATAGTTAAAAATATAAGGAGAGGTCAGACAGTAACAATTAAAAAATGGAGTCTAAGTTTTCATTGATGAGCGATTTTGACTATTTTAGGGGCAAAACTGGGTTCTCCTCAAAACATAGAACTTGTAGCCTCATGTCTTACCTTTCCAACGCTATAAATTTCACTTGAATTGGAGTTCTATAACTCCAGATGTAGTTAAAAATATAAGGAGAGGTCAGACAGTAATAGTTCAAAAATGGAGTCTAAGTTTTCATTGATGAGCGATTTTGACTATTTTAGAGGCAAAACTAGGTTCTCCTCAAAACATATAACTAGTTCTCCTAAAAACATAGAACTTGTAGCCTCATGTCTTACCTTTCCAACGCCATAAATTTCACTTGAATCGGAGTTCAATAACTCCAGATATAGTTAAAAATATAAGGAAAGGTCAGACAGTAATAGTTCAAAAATGGATAGTAACAGTTGGGCAGTAACCATCGAAGTGTTCATTGATGAGCGATTTTGACTATCTTAGAGGCAGAACTGGGTTCTCCTCAAAGCATAGAACTTGTAGCCTCATGTCTTACATTTCCAATGCCATGAATTTCGCTTGAATCGGAGTTCTATAATTCCAGATATAGTTAAAAATATAAGAAGAGGTGAGACAGTAACAGTTTAAAAATGGACAGTAACAGTTGGACAGTAACGGTCTAAGTGTTCGTTAATGAGTGATTTTGACCATCTTAGAGGCAGAACTGGGTTCTCCTCAAAGCGTAGAACTTGTAGCCTCATGTCTTACCTTTCCAATGCCATGAATTTTGCTTGAATCGGAGTTCTATAATTCGAGATATAGTTAAAAATATAAGGAGAGGTCAGACAGTAACAGTTCAAAAATGGACAGTAACAGTTGGACAGTAATGGTCTAAGTGTTTATTGATGAGAGATTTTGACTGTCTTAGAGGCAGAACTGAGTTCTCCTCAAAACATGGAACTTGTAGCCTCATGTCTTACCTTTCCAACTCCATAAATTTCATTTGAATTGGAGTTCTATAACAGTTCAAAAATGAGGCAGTAACAGTTGGACAGTGATAGTCCAAATATAAAGAAAGGAATGATAACTAGGATTGGAAAAAGAACAACAGTAATAATGAGTGAAATGAGAAAAACATAAAGTACTAAGAAATGACTGAAAGAAAGACTTATTGGTTGTTGATATGGTTATTATAAAACATACCCTTGAGCGAGGAAAATTTATGAGATAAACCTGTGATTTGCAGGAGGGACCACAGGCGTGGTGCAACAGCAGCAGCAAGGGAGCACGAGTAGAGCTTCTATTGCAGGTAAGTGATTCACACCTATGCTTTCTAGTTAAATGCCATGATTTAATATATTATTAATGTGAAATGTGAATTACTGAATGTATGTGTATTCAAGGTGAAAAGTTGTTATGTGAATTGCCAAGTGATGAAATTATCAGTGACAAAGGAAATATGAGAAGTGTGATTTGAGGCATAAACTAGCATACATTGAGCGTAGGTTAAGATCCCGAGTAAAGGGATCACCTTGTATTGTCTAGCATACATTGAGTGTATGTTAGGATCTCGGGTAACCCGGGGATCACCATGTATTGTCTAGCATACATTTAGTGTATGTTAGGATCCCGGGTAAGGGGATCACCATGTATTGGCTAGCATATATTTAGTGTATGTGAGGATCCTGGGTAAGGGGATCGCCACGAATGGACTAGCATACATTTAGTGTATGTCAGGATCCCAGGTAAGGGGATCTCCACGTATTGGTTAACATACATTCAGTGTATGTTAGGATCCCGGGTAAGGGGATCACCATGTATTGGCCAGCATACATTTAGTGTATGTTAGGATCCCGAGTAAAGGGATCGCCTTACATCGACTCCTATGGGGTGGTGATGACGATACCAGTGAATTGGTATCGGTAACGTGATAAGCAAAAGTAATCATGTCGATCTTAGAAGGTCTGGAATGAAGGTTGATAGTGGCAGAGGGAACGCTTATTAATAGTTTGAATAAGGAAGAGATTTTAATGTAAAAAAAACTAGAAGGGAGAAATAAATGAAATATGAACGCATGTTACCCTGTTGAAATTATTAGATATTTATTGTGATATTTACCTTGCAATAATATGTATTTTGTTTCAGGATCATCGCATGCACGAAAGGAGTAGATCCTAGCTTATGTTCCCTTCTTGAAATCTAGGTTCTAGGGAGTATACCCTTGTATTTTGTAAACATGAAAATGTTTGTATAACTTAATTTGTATAATAAATGTTTAAACTTCATTGGATGAATTTAACGTTGTAGTTCATATAACCATATTTCATGTCTATGTATTTATATTTTTTAATTATCCATCCATAATGATATTTTGTTATATAATGCATATCATAAATATTATGGTTGATAGGTGTGAGTATAATTGTGGAATTGAAACCCAGGATGATTGGGTCGGGAATTAAGTTATGAGATGCGAACTGTTATAAGTGTAAACAGGTTACATGTCAGTAACTTGGGACCTTTCGGGATAGGGGAGACCTTGTTGAAATTTTGGTAGATGTTAATACAAAGACCATGAATATATATACAAAAAAAAATTAACTACTCTATTTTTCTATTGACATGAGATTGTTGTTTTATCCCAGAAATAGGGGATGTTACATTTGGTATCAGAGCTCAGGTTGCTATTCTGGGGATAGGAATGATTATATGATTTTGAAATGTGTTTTAGGATGGTGAGAACAAGGCAAGGAGCCAGGACTGATCCATCCCCAGTTCAAGGAAGTGGCCAGAGTATTCGTAATGAAAGTGATCTAAACTAGGATCCCTTGGCAGACTCAGAAGTGGGCGAGTCAATGAGACTTCGAGATGATTCATCGTTCCGTCAGGCAGATGTATCCATGCCCGAGGGATCAGATAGACAAGGGGGATAATATACCTCCACCAGTGGCACCGGTAGCTGAATCAAACCTATTTTCAGATCCTGCTTTTATGCAACATATAGTGAGAGCTGTGGCAGCAGGAATGGTAGCGAGGACCTCCAATACGACTCCTAGATCAGGGGGAATAGTCGCCATAGTGCAATGGGTGAAGGGTATGAGAGAGATGGGTTGTATGACTTACTAGGGCGAAGAGGATGCTGAGGTTGCTGGGCATTGGCTGAGGAAAGTGGAAAGAGTTATAAATAAGATGCAGGTGTCAGAGGAGCTACGGGTGGATTGTGTGACTCAGCTATTGGTTAAAAGTGCCCACTCTTGGTGGGAGACCATTAGAGAAAGGAGATCAGGGGAGGTATTGAGATGGAGGGATTTTCATGAAGAGTTTGAGGAGAGGTACTATTCTTGGGAGCATAAGAGGGAGAAAGAACATGAGTTTTTGGAATTGAGGTAGGGAGATTTGACAGTGCTGGAGTATGAGAGGAGATTTCAGGATTTAGCAGCTTTTGCCTCCACTTACCTTCCCACAGAATGCCACAAGGTGGAGAGGTTCCGTGATGGACTGAGACAGGAATTGAGGATGATATTGATAGCCATGCAGTTTCAGTCTGTACGGGAATTGGTACGGGCTGCTCAGGGTATGGAGAGGGTAATAAAGGATACCCCGAAGCTAGTGGTCGAGCAGAGTCAGGCAATGGGAGCTAAGAGGAGAGATTTTGAGTTTATAACTGGGAGACCTCCTCTCCCAAAAAAGGGGAAGAGCAAGCCATCATCAGGACAGTTCCAAAGAAGGGGTGGGAGTTTCACCCTAGGAGGGAGCTTAGGAGGATCTAGACAAGTCAGTGGAAGAGAAGCTTGGGGAGGACAGTCTAGACAGGGAGTCAAAACTGCTGGAAAGTCTACAGAGCAAAAGGGACCAATATATCCGTTTTGTCAGAGGTGTGAGCAGCGACACCCTAAAGATTGCTCTGCGATGCTAGGGAGATGTTATATTTGTAGAAGTGAGGGGCATCGATGGAAAGAGTGCCCGCATGTAGGAAGAGGTTGTTACTATTATGGGGACACGAGTCACAGGATGAAGGATTGTCCTCGTAGAACTATCAAGGGAGCCCATAGTCAGAGGATTGAGGTTCAGAGCCAGCAGCAATCGATGACAGTCAATCGTCCTATCAGGCCTACCCAGTCAGGGACGAGTGCTACTCGTGGGAGGCCTAGAAATCAAGAGGGGAGGACTCAGGGTCGGGTATATCACATGACCTACGAGGATGTGGGGGGTGTACCTGATGTGGTGGTAGGTACTTTACAGTTAGATACAATGCAAGTTTATGCTTTAATTGATCCTGGAGTTAGTCATTCCTTTGTATCTTATATAATTGTGAATAACTTGCATGTGTTATCTAGTAACTTGGGTGTAGGGGTGACGGTTAGTACACCTTTGGGAGAGAATATACATATTGATGATATTTATAGAGGGGTAAAACTATATATTGGAGGAGTAGAGTTGAGGGCAGATCTTATGCCATTAGAGTTATATGATTTTGATGTGATTCTGAGCATGGATTGGCTAAGTAAACATAAGGCACAAGTGGATTGTTTCACCAAGACGGTGACAATCCAAGGAATATGTGATAAAAGAGTAGTGTTTAAAGGGGAAAGAAAAGTAATTCCAAGTTGTGTAATCTCAGTCTTGGTGGCTAGAAAATTACTAAGGAAAGGTTGTTCTGCTTGGTTAGCCCATGTAAGAGAGCTGGAGAAGGATAGCATAGATTTGGCTAGTATTCCTATTGTGAGGGAGTTTCAAGACGTATTCCCAGAAGAGTTGCCTGGATTACCTCCAGTTAGAGAAATTAAAGTTTCCATAGAAACTATTCCAGGAGTTTCTCCTATAGCCCAGTCTCCTTATAGGATGGCACCTATGGAATTGGCGGAACTGAAGGTCCAACTTCAGGAATTGTTAGATAAAGGCTTCATCTGGCCTAGTAACTCACTCTGGGGAGCTCCGGTATTGTTTGTAAAGAAGAAGGATGCCCCCTTCGTTTGTGCATTGATTATCGTTAATTGAATAAAGTGATGGTGAAGAACAGGTACCCACTCCCACGAATAGATGACTTGTTTGATCAGTTGAAGGGTGCTAGGGTATTTTCTAAGATAGATCTGAGATCTAGATATCACTAGTTGAGAATCAAGGAACAAGACATAAAAAAGACTGCCTTCTGAACCCGTTATGGGCATTACGAGTTTTCGGTGATGCCTTTTGGGTTAACCAATGCTCCGGCCATGTTTATGGACTTATGAATCGGGTGTTTCGGCCTTACTTGGACCAATATGTGGTTGTATTTATTGATGATATTTTGGTGTATTCAAACTCTCACTTAGAGCATGAACAACATCTAAGGGTTGTGCTACGGACTTTAAGGGAAAATCAATTATATGCAAAGCTGGAAATGTGTGAGTTCTGGCTCAAGGAAGTGGTATTTTTGGGCCATGTAATATCTGCAGAAGGAATATTTATGGATCCAAGAAAGGTTGAGGTCGTGTTAAAATGGGAAAAGCCTACCAACGTGACAGAAATCCAGAGTTTCTTGGGTCTTGCTGGATATTACCGAAGGTTTATTGAAGGGTTCTCCACCATAGCATCACCTTTAACTAAGCTGACCCGCAAGGAAGTCCGGTTTGTTTGGTTGGAAGAGTGTGAAGCAAGCTTTCAAGAACTGAAGGAGAGGCTCACTTCTACTCCTATGTTGGCCCTTCCATCAGGGACAGAAGGGTTTGTGGTATATAGTGATGCCTCAAAAAGGGGTCTGGGATGTGTATTGATGCAACATAGGCGTGTGATTGCTTATGCATCAAGACAGTTAAAGTCGCATGAGGTGAATTACCCGGTTCATGACCTAGAACTTGCAGCGGTGGTGTTTGCCTTAAGAGTATGGAGACATTATTTGTATAGGACACATATTCAAATCTTTACAGACCATAAAAGTTTGAAGTATTAGATGTCACAAAAAGAGTTAAACATGCAGCAGAGAAGATGGGTATAGTTAATAAAAGATTACGATTGTGTTATTGACTACCATCCTGGTAAGGCTAATGTAGTAGCCGATGCCTTGAGTAGGAAGGGAAAAACGGTGATGAATGATATGGAGCTTAAGGAACAAGAAAGTATAGTGGAATTAAAGAAAATGGGCTTGCGGCTAAGTGTAGGGCCCGAGGGATCACTGTTAGCTCAGTTAAAGATCAGATCTATGCTTCAAGATAGGGTCTTGGTGGCTCAACAAGCAGATGGGAAAGTAAAAGAGATCAAGGAGAGGGTAAACAAGGGTATAGAGACATCATTTCAAATGTTATCCGATGGGCTAATAGCTATGGGTAGACGAATTTATTTGCCCGAGGATAAGATTTTGAAAGACGAAGTATTAAGAGAAGCTCATGAATCTCGATTTGCTACTCATCCTGGGAGTACACAGATGTATAGGGATTTAAAGGAAAACTACTAGTGGCCAAATATGAAGAGGGAAATAGCAGAATTTGTGTCGAATTGTGGGATCTGTCAACAAGTAAAGATAGAACATCAAAAACTTGCAGGGGAATTACAGTCATTATCAATTCCAGAATGGAAATGGGAGGATATTTCTATGGATTTTGTGACGGGATTACCTAGGGGAAAGAAGGGGAATGATGCCATATAGGTGGTCGTGGATCGACTAACAAAATCTGCTTTGTTTTTGCCAATGAAGATGACTGATTCGGTGGATAAGCTGGCAAAATTGTATGTAAATGAAGTAATCAGACTTCACGGAGTGCCAGTTTCAATTATATCGGATCGGGATCCAAGGTTCACATCAAGATTGTGGCCTAGCTTACAACGGGCAATGGGGACAAAGTTGAATCTGAGCACGGCATTTCATCCTCAGACGGATGGTCAATCTGAAAGGACCATCCAAACTCTTAAGGATCTCTTGAGGTCCTGTATGCTGGAGTTTGGAGGGAATTGGGAGGATCTCCTGCCATTAGTGGAGTTTACTTATAATAATAGCCATCAAACTATTATTGGTATGGTTCCATATGAAGCATTGTATGGGAGGAAATGTCGTACCCCAATTTGTTGGGAGGAAGTAGGAGAAAGAAAGCTTTTGGGACCTGAGATGGTGCAACTGACAACTAACAAGGTAAGGGTGATCAAAAAGAGAATGAAGGAAGCCCAGGATAGACAAAAAAGTTACGCAGATCGCTGAAGAAGGCCGTTGGAATTCCAAGTAGGGGATAAAGTATTTTTGAAGGTGGCTCCTTGGAAAGGCATCATTCGATTTGGAGTAAAAGAGAAATTAGCTCCAAGATATATTGGCCCTTTTGAGATTAAAGAAAGAATCAGACCAGTTGCATATCGATTAGAATTGCCTGTATATTTGGATAAGATTCACAATGTGTTTCATGTATCATTGCTGTGAAAGGCCAAGATAGACCCCTCACGGGTATTACCACAAGTTCCTATGAAGATTAAAGGGGATCTAACCATGAAAACTAAGCCCGTCAAGATCTTAGATCGAGATGAGAAATTGTTGAGGAATAAGAGAGTTCCCTTGGTGAGAGTATTGTGGAGAAGCTCTCAAATAGAAGAAGAAACATGGGAAAGAGAATCCGAGATGAAGAAAAAGTTTCCACACTTATTCTTCGACATAGGTACGTAACTTGAATTTCGAGGATGAAATTTTTATTAGGAGAGGAGATTGTAAATCCCGAGAAAAAAAACCAAGGCTGGATTAAATTAAAGAAAATAAACTAAACTAAAAAGAAGTGGGGAAAAAAACGAATACACTTAAACAAAATAGGGCCTAAATGCAAATAAGAATAATTATAGAGCATAAATACTCCTATTCTCACCAAAAACAGATCTGCAGCTACGTAAATAAAGAAAAGAGGGAGTTTTTATATCTATTTTTACAAATCAAGAGAGAAACACCAAAATTTCAAGAACCCATCCCAGATTGATGGTTATAGGTAAAATAAACCCTGGTGGGAAAGGGATTAACAAGAAAAATAGAACAAAAAGAGAAGAGGGGGGGTCGGCTGTCATTAGAAAGAAAAGGAGGGATCGAAGCCTTGATTCACACCAGGTAAGATATTCTAAACATGGTTTTATGAGTCATTACAAGTCGATTATGAATTGATGCCTGGATGTTAATTTATATATTGAGTTCTTAGACTTGAATTGAGGAAAAAGTATGAGTTGTTGAAGTAAAGAACTTCATGTGTTGTGTGTAAATGGAAAGGTTGATGAATCTAGACAGTTTCGTCTCTTGACCTTCAAAGAGATTTTGGGTAGGAGAATGAAGGAATTAGGATCAAGTTCCTAATAGAAATTGTAGTTTTGGATGTTTACTAACTAATGAAATTGGTCTTGCTCAATTTGGAGTCATAGAACTCCAGTTATGGGTCACTAACCGAGACTGGGTCATGACAGACCCTATAGGGTAGTAGGCCTGGTTCATTGATGAGCAATTTTGACTATCTTAGAGGCAGAATTGGGTTCTTCTCAAAATATAGAATTTGTAGCCTCATGCCTTACCTTTCGAATGCCATAAATTTTGCTTGAATTAGAGTTCTATAACTCCAGATATAGTTAAAAATATGAGAAGAGGTCAAACAGTAACAGTTCAAAAATGGACAGTAACGATCCAAGTGTTTGTTGATGAGTGATTTTGACTATCTTAAAGACAGAATTGGGTTCTTCTTAAAACATAGAACTTGTAGCCTCATGTCTTAACTTTCCCACACCATAAATTTTGCTTAAATCGGAGTTCTACAACTCCAGATATAGTTAAAAACATGAGGAGAGGTCAGACAGTAACAGTTAAAAAATGAACAGTAACAGTTGGACAGTAACGGTCTAAGTGATCGTTGATGAGCGATTTTCACTATCTTAGAGGTAGAATGGAGTTCTTCTTAAAACATATAACTTGTAGCCTCATGTCTTACCTTTCCAACGCCATAAATTTCATTTGAATCGGAGTTCTATAACTCCAGATATAGTTAAAAATATAAGGAGAGGTCAGATAGTAACAGTTCAAAAATGGTCAGTAACAGTTGGACAGTAACAGTCCAAATGTTTGTTGATGAGTGATTTTGACTATCTTAAAGGCAGAACTAGGTTCTTCTCAAAACATAGAACTTGTAGCCTCATGTCTTATCTTTCCAAGGCCATAAATTTCAGTTGAATCGGAGTTCTATAACTCCAGATATAGTTAAAAATATAAGGTGAGGTCGGACAGTAACAGTTCAAAAATGGACAGTAACAGTTGGACAGTAACAGTCCAAGTGTTTGTTGATGAGCGATTTTGACTATCTTAGAGGCAGAATTGGGTTCTTCTCAAAACATAGAACTTGTAGCCTCATGTTTTACCTTTCTAACACCATAAATGTTGTTTGAATTGGAGTTCTATAACTCCAGATATAGTTAAAAATCTGAGGAGAGGTCAGATAGTAACAGTTCAAAAACGAGGCAGTAACAGTTGGACAGTGATAGTCCAAATATAAAGAAATGAATGATAACTAGGATTGGACAAAGAACGACAGTAATAATGAGTGAAATGAGAAAAACATAAAGTACCATGAAATGACTAAAAGAAATTCTTATTTGTTGTTGATATGGTTATTATAAAACATACCCTTGAGGGAGGAAAATTTATGAAATAAACCTGTGATTTGCAGGAAGGACCACAGGCGTGGTGCAACAGCAGCAGCAAGGGAGCACGAGTAGAGCTTTTATTGCAGATAGGTGATTCATACCTATGCTTTCTAGTTAAATTCCATGATTTAATATATTATTGATGTGAAATGTGAATTACTAAATGTATGTGTATTCAAGGTGAAAAGTTGTTATGTGAATTGCCAAGTGATGAAATTATCAATGACAAAGGAAATATGAGAAGTGTGATTTGAGGCATAAACTAGCATACATTTAGTGTATGTTAGGATCCCAGGTAAGGGGATCACCATGTATTGTCTAGCATACATTGAGTGTATGTTAGGATCCCGGGTAAGGGGATCACCATGTATTGTCTAGCATACATTTAGTGTATGTTAGGATCCCGGGTAAGGGGATCGCCACGAATGGACTAGCATACCTTTAGTGTATGTTGGGATCCCGGGTAAGGGGATCTCCATGTATTGGCTAACATACATTCAGTGTTGTGTTAGGATCCCGGGTAAGGGGATCACCATGTATTGGCCAGCATACATGTAGTGTATGTTAAGATCCCGAGTAAAGGGATCGCCTTTCATCGACTCCTATGGGGTGGTGATGAGGATACCAGTGAAAGTAGTATCGGTAATGTGATAAGCAAAAGTAATCATGTTGATCTTATAAGGTCTGAAATGAAGGTTTATAGTGGTAGAGGGAACGGTTATTAATAGTTTGAATAAGGAAGAGATTTTAACAAAAAAAACTAGAAGGGAGAAATAAATGAAATATGAACGCATGTTACCCTGTTGAAATTATTAGATATTTATTGTGATATTTACCTTGCAATAATATGTATTTTGTTTCAGGATCATCGCATGCACGAAAGGAGTAGATCCTAGCTTATGTTCCCTTCTTGAAATCTAGGTTCTAGGGAGTATACCCTTGTATTTTGTAAACATGAAAATGTTTGTATAACTTAATTTGTATAATAAATGTTTAAACTTCATTGGATGAATTTAACGTTGTAGTTCATATAACCATATTTCATGTCTATGTATTTATATTTATTTAATTATCCATCCATAATTATATTTTGTTATATAATGCATATCATAAATATTATGGTTGATAGGTGTGAGTATAATTGTGGAATTGAAACCCAGGATGATTGGGTCGGGAATTAAGTTATGAGATGCAAACTGTTAGAAGTGTAAACAGGTTACATGTCAGTAACTTGGGACCTTCCGGGATAGGGGAGACCCTGTCGAAATTTCGGTAGATGTTAATACAAAGACCATGAATATATATACAAAAAAAAATTAACTATGTTTTTCTATTGACATGAGATTGTTGTTTTATCCCAGAAATGGGGGATGTTACAACAATATTGAAAGCTTAGAAACTTACACTGGTATAACACTATAAAGTCAACATGACATATTTTCAAAGTCAATCTCTAGACTAATTAAACTTTCAAACTTGTATGCACACTCATTCATTCGATTTATATTTTTATTTATCTATCTCAACTAATTCTCATACATAATACTCATATTCTTATAAACCAATGGGAGTTCAAAGATAAAAATTAGATTTTGTTTTTTGAAAAACAACAAAGAAAACCAAAATTCTAAAAACAACAAAGAAAATCAAAATTCTCTTAATACCCCCACACTTTAAACACAACATTGTCCTCAATGTTGAAATAAAAAAAATAAATATAAAAGAATGACAAAAATAAAGTAAAATGCGAAAAATAAATGATAAGAAAAAAAACAAATCTAATTTTTTTGTGTACTAGGTTGCCTTCCAGTAAGCGCTTTTGTTTTATGTCATTGGCTCAACACATCGCATGCTCATGCTTCATAGATTGGTTCAGTTAACTCCACAAAAGCGGTGAGTTCTGCCGTCCAACCTTCATAGAAAGGTTTCAAGCGATGCCCATTGACCTTGAGCACTTTGTTTGTTACTAAATTTGTAATTTCAACTGCACCATAAGGAAAAAACATTAGAAACAACAAAGGGTCCAATCCAACAAGAGCGCAACTTTCCAGGAAAAAGTTTCAAACGCAAATGATAAAGAAAGACTTTGTCTCCAATATGAAACTCCTTTCTTGTAATCATTCGGTCATAAAGACTCTTGGTCTTTTTTTGTGTGTAAATCCTAGCATTCTCATAAGCATCATTCTTAATCTCTTCCAACTCTTGCAATTGCAACTTTTTTGCAATCCCAACGGCATCATAATCTAAGTTACATTATTTAATGGCCCAAAAAACTTTATGTTCAAGCATTTGATCCATGAATGGTAATGGAAAATGATCTTTGCGTGTAGAAAGATTAAGCTTTCTATAATCAACACACATTCTCCATCCACTTGAGATGCAAGTAGGGATGAGTTCATCATTTTTGTTCTTTACCAACATGATTCTGGTCGTTTTAGGCACCACATGGATTAACGTCACCCATTTACTCTTCATGATGGGGTAAATGACTCTTGCATCTAATAATTTCAAAACTTCAGCTTTCACTACCTCCATCATAGGCGGATTCAACCTCCTTTGCATTTCCTTCGCTGGTTTCGCATTGTCCTCCACTAGTATGTGATGCATACTCATCGAGGGACTAATGCCTTTGATATTGGTTAAAGTTCATCCAATGACCGTTTTGTGATCGTACAACAACTTCACAAGTTTTTCCTCTTGCACACTTGTCAAACATTTGCTATGATAACGAGAAGTGTATTGTTGTTGCCAATGAATACATACTTCAAATTATTAGGCAAAGGTTTCAATTCTAACTCGGGGGCCTATAAAATAAATGGAAAAAGTTTTTATGTGAAAGTACTAAATCAACAAAGACATTACCATGGGAATGACTTGCAAAGCCAATGCTAATTCCTGCACATTTTGGGGAACACATATGTGTCTCTCCATCTTTTCTATATTGGTAAAATCATAGCCATAGCTCAAAGCCACGCTTAATTCATCCTCACAATCAAAATCAAAAACTTGTTGCACACACTTATCAACTTGGCCATAACATGTGATAGAATAAACATTGTTGTAAGGATATTTCATTGCATCATGAAAATTCAATTCAATTTTTTCATCACCCACTTCCATAGACAAAGTATCCTTATCACAATTAATTTTTATATTGACAATTTTCAAGAATGGTCTTCCAAAAAATATAGAAGTGTTATTGTTCGAGGAATCACAAGAAACATGTTCCATATTAAGAATATAAAAATCACATGGAATAACCAAAACTATCAATCTTGACTAGGACATCATCTATCACTCTAAGTGGATAAACAAAACTATGATCTGCAAGTTGTATTACAATACTAGTTTTATTCAAAGGCTTCAGACTAAGAGAATCATAAACATATTTAGGCATAACTCTAATAGATGTACCTAAATCAACCCTTTTAAAACTAGCATTACCAATAACACATGGGATAGTAAATGCACCTGGGTCCTTTTGCTTCAAAGGCAGATTCTTTTGAATAAAAACATATACAACTTCACCCATACTTACCTTTTCGTACCCTTTCAGCTTATAAGCTCTCTTGGTAGTACACAACTCCTTCAAGAATTTGGCATGCTTGAGAATTCGCTTGATAACATCAATCAAAGAAATGTTGAGTTCTACTTTCTTGAAAACCTCTTAAATCTCTTTTTCTTTATCCTCTTTCTTAGACCTAGAAGAACTCATAGGAAAGGGGGGGAATTTTCTTAAAACTGGAATTCATTGAATTAGGACTTACCTTTGGTGTAAAAACCCAAAAGAATATATATATATATATATAATTGATGACTCAGTTTTCGCTACCGATTTCTTGATCAGCAGCGACGCAGTTTTTGTTTTTTTTTAAAAATTAATTAACTTAAGGAGCTGGGAGGGAGGGATAAAACCGGTTTTAAATAGACAAAAACAAGGATAAGAACACATCTAAACCAACCCCAAACAACTCACCTCATTTAATGGGGAGTATAAATATAAGGAGGAGAGAGAGGATGACCCATCCTCTTCCCAAAGTTGTCTCCAACAGCTGCATGTCGCTCTTCCCTTCCTTTTTCCTAATAGAAACCTAAACCAAACCAGTAGAGAGTGGTGCCATGTGAATGTGTGAGGGAAAGATGAGACCTTGAGAGAAGATTGAACAGCTGCCTAGAGGGAAAGGAAAAGGGGGCTAAAAAACATGAGAGGAAGAAGAAGGAGGAGAACCAGCAGGAGAAGAGAAAGAATAGTATCAAACCTTCCTCAAAGTTACTTAGATTCGAAAGGTATGGGTCATGAAACTCCCTTCCTCTTCTCCTTAAGACCCAAAAGTGGAAATAAAGAAGAAGACCCTAAGAAAAATTAACCTAAGACCTAAGCTAGCTGTGAAGGAAACTGAAATTAACTAAGAGGATAAGAAACAAAAACGAAATGAGGCCAAATTGCTAGAACATCTAACAAAGAAAAATGAATAAAATGGAAATAACAAATTATGGTAGAGAGCTGGCCTTAACTATAAGGTTGGCCAGCATGCATGTGTGTGTGTTCTGCTAGAATTATTGAAAGATTATGTGTTGAAATTGATGGTTTCAGTGTGTGTGTCATGCTGGAAATTGTTGAAAGAGTATATTCTGAAATTGATGGTTTCAATGTGTGTGTTTTGCTGAAACTTAGTGACAATTGGTATGCTGGGATTGTTATAGCATGTGAGGTGTGTGTTCATGCTAAAATGTGAGTTGTCTGCAGCAAATTAGCATTCGCTGTCGAATTGTGTGTTTTGTAGCGAAATTGTGATTCACAGCCGAAACTGTGTCGGCCGCAGCAAATTGGCATTCGCTGCCGAATGGCGTGTTCTGTAGAGAATTTGTGATTCGCTGTCGAAATTGAGTTTTTGCAGCAAATTAACATTCACTGCTGAATTGGGTGTTCAGCAGCGAAATTATGATTCGTTGCCGACACTGTGTTAGCTGTAGCGAATTAACATTTGCTGTCAAAACTGAGTTGTCTGTAGTGAACCAGTTTTTGCCGACGAATTGGCAGCTTGCAGCGAACCAGTTTTCGCTAACAAATTGGCCGCCGGAAGAAAACCAGCTTCACTGCCGAATTGGCAGCCTACAGCAAACCAGTTTTTGCTGCCAATTTCTACAATAGGCCTCCTAGGCTGAAATGACTTAAATGCTAGTAACAATTTCATGGTATGATGATGTAAAATGTGGGACACTTGAATGTGAACATGTGAACTCTTGAAATAAGTGTGGTGACGAATGTGATTCAAAGATACCCATGTACTGATTTGTGACCATTGATGTTTTAGGTGGTGCGGTCGGGATTGGACCATCGTCAAGACGAGAACAACTCGTAGGTGGAGCAGGTAGGTGACCTGCACCTTTCTTTTTCATACGTTGAATAATAAAATACTTTATCATGAACGTTACCATATTGTGTTAGAACAGATATTAGAATGTCGAATGCTTAAATGTTGACAAATGGTTAATTAGCTTTGGCTAATGACATCTGAATAGATGACCAGGACAAATGAATGATTAGCTTTGGCTAATAGCATCCGAATGGATGATCGGGACAAATGAATGATTAGCTTCGACTAATGGCATCCGAATGGATGTCTGGGATGAACGATTGATTAGCTTCGGCTAATGGCACCCGAAGTGGATGATCGGGACGAACGATTGATTAACTTTGGCTAATGGCATCCGAAGTGGATGACCGGGGTGAGTGAGCGGTTAGCTTCAACAAATGATGCCTTAAGAGGATAGCCGGGTTTAAGATTATGGTTGATTGCAAGAATTGGTGTATTTATACGTACTAAAAGTTGTTTATACCAAGTACATGAAGAAACTATAAATGTCATGCTTCAAACATGGGATAATGTTAATGCTCCATTTAACTGCCAGACCGTTTAATTATTATCATTATTATTATTATTATTAAGTAATTGCATTCTCTTAAATGTTTTGTACTATAGCAGGGACATCACACCAACGAGATGTTTAGGAAACCCAATACACGGGAACCTTCTTTTGCAAGGAATCATGTAGATGCATTCTAAATCACAATGTATTTTGTATGAATCAATGTACTGAACGTATAAATTTTATTAGATCCTTTGTTTAAATTCGTAATGGCTATTAGTAGGATAGGAATGCAAACTCATGTCTATGTATGTATATTTTTAATATGAACTTCTAATCATGCAACCATAATATTATGTGTTTATGTAAGATTCACTTTTAAATGAAATGTTAATTGTATGGATCGTATTTTGATGGTGTGAGGGATCAGGTTTGCCGATTACCGGCACCATGTGTGTCAAGTATATAAAAAAAATTACTGTTGTTTTGGGTTTGAAAAGCCGGGTTGTTATATTTGGAGTATTGGTCGTTGTTTTAATTTGTGGAGGTGGAAGATGTTTCTTCTTTATACTCAATTCAGTTTCTATCTCCTTTTCTTTCTCCATCTCAATTTGTTTCGACCTTTGCTCTTTAAGTTCTTTCCCACTTCGCAGCGTGATCACACTAACATTCTCTTTTGGATTCAATGTTTAGGAGGGCAATTTTTCATTTATTTGTGCCTCCAATTTCCCTACACTTGAAGCTACTTGCCCTATTTGCTTCTCTAAGTTGTGAATACTTGACCTTGTTTTGTGTTGAAAAGACATTTGTTAGAAGCCAAGGTTTTCATCATCTCACGAAGATCTATCACTCGATGATCCCATAACATTGGAATTTATTAATGCAGGGGGCTGTCTCGCTTGACAATTCTTTTGGGGATGGAATTGTCGGCCTTGATTGCCTTGTTAAGGTGTGTTCCCATAGCGTAAGTTAGGATGATCTCTCTATCCGGGATTGTATGTGTTGGAAAAGGGATTATACTTACGCTAAGGTATAGAAAGGTATGGATGTTAGCTTTCTAATGCCACTAGAATCACTTCATTTCGACGTCTACAACTCAAGCTCTACACAAAACATCGATTGAAGATCAAATTTGTCAATTTTCTTCAATTTACTTCTTTTTGAATCTTTCATCCAAAAGTGCCTTCAAAACATAGATAAAAGAATATCAAGGTATTTTATGTATAAAACATAGGCAAAATACTAGGTAAATGTTAGTAAAACTATCGAATAATATGATTGCATCATAACTCCTTCATTATTAGATGTAATCTCTTCCCATCTCATTCTCTTTTGCATGCTATTCAATTATTATATTTTGCATATTTTTAGTGTTTAGTTCTTTGATATTTTAGTTTTTTATTATTGTAAATTTGAGAGTTTTCTAAATTATAATTGAAACTGTTAAATTTTTGTTAAATTTTTGTATGTTTCAATTTAGAGTCGGATCTCATTCAAGTTTTTCTAAGTCTAACAAGTCTAGGTTTTTGTGTTAACTAGGTTGATTAGGTTTTTTTTTATTTAATATTAATCTAAATAAATCTATATTACAAGTCGCTCAGGTTTTAGATTTACTCACATATCAAATGAGTTTTAGAAAATGTTTGGAAGTATGGTGGTGATTGTTTTTAAAAGTGTTTTTCACTCAAAAATACATCAAAATGATATTTTTAATTTTTAATTTTTTTATATTAGCGTATCAAAATGATATGTAAATACAAAAAAAAATATTAATTTAAAGTAAAACTAAAAATAAAAAAATTTAAAACTTTTTTAAAATATAAAAATAAATATAACTTTAAATATATGAGTTTTATACTGAATAATAATAATTAAAAAAAAACCAGCACCGTTCTTTTTCTTCAGCTTTTTTCTCTCACCTCCTGTCTTATCTGTCACTGCTCCGCGTTCAAAAACTCGTTATGGCATAAGGTCTGATCATCATTCACTAGTCTCGATTCAGGTGCTTTCTTTCTCATTTACAAGTGTTTTCTTTTATGCTTTTTGACAGTTGTAACGTATTTATAGATTCTTTATATACTTATCTCTGGTTTATTGCCATGAGCTAAATCTGGATTTTTTTTTTGTTTTTTCTTGAAT
>Ga0325414_1002046_pt1 | contig 20096 bp, 13 predicted proteins | sample PopdelMetagenome_8_FD_206183 | JGI IMG/M metagenome (GOLD analysis project Ga0325414, IMG submission 206183) | Populus deltoides microbial communities from Bellville, Georgia, United States - Leaf-PdKOR-R3 | ecosystem: Host-associated > Plants > Phyllosphere > Phylloplane/Leaf | place: USA... | reverse complement strand
GGCCTTAAAATCACTGCACCTGGAAACAGTCCTAACACTGATGGGATCGACGTGTCTTGTTCAAGCCATGTCAGCATAGTAGACTCTACCATAGGAACAGGTCATTTGAATTCTTCATTTCCTTTATACTTTGTTTTGTTTTATTTATTTATTATCATAGCATATAATTACAGGCACACACTTGTGCATAAATTCAGATAAAGAAGTTATATTGTCCACGTATACTTGAAATATTATTTTTTTCGTTACTTATAATATATTATTATTATTATTATTATTATTATTATTATATATAGGTGATGATTGTATTGCTATAAAGGGGGGCTGCTCCAACATCAATATTACTGGCATCAACTGCGGACCAGGTCATGGAATTAGGTTTGTTAAAAACCTGAATTTTATTTTCGAATTAACAAAATACTTTACTTTTTTTTTCCTATCCAAGTATGTGCATATTTATTTATATTTTCACACTTCATTAAAATTACTTTTTTTATATATAAATATCCTTTTAATCACGAAATGATAATTAATTTAACTATATATACATCTTTGAAAGAGGCATTTCAATAACTCAATTAAAATGTACAAAACAGATAAAAATATAGTAATTAAAAACAAACTAAGTTCCTAGTTATTGGTTGATCTGGTTAATTCAGGTCAATTAAAATGATGTTATTTTAGTTTTTTTAAAAGTTAAAATAATATATATAACTAACTATGTGACCTTTGCAATATGCATATGTTTTTAGCATAGGAAGTATAGGAGAGAATGGAGCTACTGAACAAGTGGAGGAAGTCCATGTGCGAAATTGTAACTTCACCGGAACTGAGAATGGAGCAAGAATCAAGACAGTCCCGGTATGTAGCATCATCATCAACAATACTGCAAGAAATAAATAAATGATAAAGAAAATTCTTAACGCAAAATATCTTGCTGATGTATTAATTATGATTATTATTTTCCAGGGGGGATCAGGGTATGTTAGGAGGATCACATTCGAGCAAATAACGCTTAATGCAGCTGGAAGCCCTATTATAATTGACCAGCACTACTGCGATGGGAAGAAAGAGGGCTGCCCCGACCAGGTAAACTGATTCGCATTTTGAAGTTTTTGTATATTTCCGTTGGAGTTTTATGAGAAATGCAAGCTTACACTCATGGAAAAACTGACGATCCACAGCCAAAGGCAGTAGCGGTGAGCGACGTGACATTCACCGGTGTCCGAGGAACATCTTCTGATGAGCAAGTAATCACGTTGGATTGTGCAGCAATAGGTTGCAATAACATTAGAATGGTTCAAGTCGCTATCACATCAACAGTTGCTGGGAAGCGAAGAACAGCATTTTGCAGCAATGCTCATGGAACATCCGTCTCCACAGCACCCGCGGTTCCATGCCTCTCAGGGAGAGCATTCGCTAGGAAGTTCTTGACACATTGATATACAATTGGTTGTTATTTGACGTTTAGCTAATGTGGCTACTAAGCTATCTCTTTGGAAAGCTCCTACTGAGATGAGAAATCTTTACTTTGATAGATAAAGGGAATGCCACCGAGCACCGACGAAATCTGGAAATTTGTTGCAGTCCCAAAACAAAACAAATAATTAATTTCTTTACAATTCCGATCACACGATGAACTATTGAACAAATCCCCACATTCTTTTTAGATGTTTCTATGTCATGATCAAATCAACAACAAGAAAAAAAACACCCCTTGTGTTTGTTTCAAATATTCAATCAAGTCCCTCAATAATTATTCAATTCAAACTTGAGTTCTCTAATTTTGATCAATGATATATGACTCCCTTTCTACCATTGACGAATGCTTGCCAATAAAATCATGAAAAACTTTACACAGGTTGGGTTTTCAACGAGCTGTAATTCCAAGTCAAGATGTGTGGGCTCGAAATGAGTTTGCTGTTGGGCTTGGTTATGAGTTTCTAAAAAACAAGTTTTTAATAAAACGATAAATTATTTGATGTTCAAGTGTAAAAAAAAGTTATAAAAATAAATGGTTGGATTTGAGAAATTTTGAACCTCATTTGTTTACTAGGTGACTCAAGATATTTATAGAATTTTATCAAATCAGGTTGTATCGGGATGTGAAGAGTTGCATGCTGATTAATTGATAGCTATCATTAATTGTAAATATGGTGATTATCAATGACATATTTGCTAGAAATAATAATTTATCAAGAAATGAGATATCTAATTTATATAGAATATAATATATATTTTTATAGTCAATAATTGGCTAGAAATTATCTTAGTTAATCTTCCATAAAAGTTTATAATTTACAAGCAATTAAAAAAAAAAGAGAACTAAATCTGAAAAAAAAGGAAATAAAATAAAGTATTGAGGGGTAAAATTAAAAAAAAAACATGAAAATGATAAAAAAGCAACAATCAAGAGAATAAATATCAGATTTAATATGAAAATAAAACAAAATCAAATGGAAAGTGGCAAAATTAGGAAAAATCTTAAAAAGAATTCAAAACAAAGAAAAACTACTAAAAAAGAGAGGATCATAATTGAATTTTTTTCTCCATTATTTGTTTATTAAAATAATATCATTTTTACCTTAATAAAAAATCAAGCAATTAGTTACAGAAAAATCATGTTAATACATGTTGATTTATTTTTATCATTATTTTTTTTTATCAAAATAATATTATTTTTACTTTCTTTATAATAAAAAATTTGATTAATCCTGGTAACCCCGGTTATTCGACCCAAACCTAGGACATGATGGGGGTTGACTCCTAGGCAGGTTTTAAATGCATTATAAAAAAAAGCAAGCACCAAATATGATAAAAAAATTAATGAAATTAAACAATAAAGAATGAAATTGCAAAAAAATAAAAAAATAAAGAAGAGAACTCAAAATAAAAAGAATTGTAATAATAAGAATGATGATCAAATTCAAAAAAAAAATTACAATCAAATGATTAGAGATTAAATGGAAAAATAAAATCAAATAAAAAAAATATTAAAAGCAAAATATATAAATAAGAATCAAAAGAATGAGGATTAAATTTGATAAGAATAAGAAATAAAAATAAAAAATTAAATGTCAAGAGATAAAATTAAAAAACAAATAAATTAAATTCGATACAATTAAAGGATCGAGAACCACTTTACAACTTTGCAAGGTTAGGACACCTTTTGAGGTGGAGAGAAAAGAGGGGGGAGGGAAAAAAATTGTCGGAGCTCCTTCGTTCCATAGAGACCAACACATGTCAGCCCACCATGTATAGGGTGGCACGATGCTTTCGACATCGTTGCAGAAGGCTATTAATGACTGCCAGGAGACGCCACACGCGCCACTCATTTGTTTTTTTAAATTATAGAAAGGCCAGAACACCCTTGACCCCACAAGATATTTCCAAGAAAATCAAGGTTAAAAAATCTAAAATACCCCTTGACCTTAGACAAAAAAAAAGTTGACAACAAGGATTACACATTGATTACACTATATAAAGAATGTGAAAATACAAAAATGCCTTCAGATATTAGTTGTGTTGTATTTTTTCAAGGATATAAGAGTAATTATATAGTGCAATAAATATGTGAAAATATAGTTTTACTCTTAAGTTTATGTTTATTTATTTATTTATCTTTTATCATTGAAGAACTCATTAGTTGTTTTGCTATGGAACACCAATTAGTTTTAGTTTTATTTGTAATATCCAATAAAAGCATTTGGAGAAAAGATCTAATGATTAAATAATGAATAATAGTTATTAGAAAATCCATTTTAAATCTTGTTTTGGTAGAGAATATATATATATATATATATATATATTTTGTTTTTTTTGGAAAAGTGAACCCGATAAGCAAATGTTCCACGTGTATATATAACCTGTTGAAAAAAATATAATTGGAGAAATTTAGAATCTATTTACGACTTTGAAATGATTTTATTGCTAGCATAAATAGAATGCGCAGTGGTGCATTTAGTATTGATGGTGTGTGGTGCCAGCAATAAATCTTGAAGAATAGTTTTTTTTTTTTTGGTGGATTATGTGAAAATATTGTCTTCTGGGGTAGTTCTATATAATAAATTTAACAGTTTTCTGTAAAATTAAATATTTTAATATATATATATATATATTTTAATTATTTATTTACATTCTTGATTTATGTAATTAAAAATTTATGTAAGCTTTTTAATTTACAGATGAAATTTTTTATGTTAAAAAATAAATTAAAAAAGTTTATATATCTAATTTTTTATTAAAAAAATATATAAACCACAACGAGACACGGATCAAAACTAAACCCACAACGATGGCCTGATCACGTCAAACAACACAAAAAGGCCCGGTAACAGCCAGCATTACGCTTGATGGAGCCGGAAACCCTACCATAGTCGACCAACATTACTGCAATGGAGCACGTCGCGCAGAGCAGGTAAACTGATTATCATTCTGAATTTTACTGCTCTATTGAAGTTCTAAGAGAATACAATGCTAATGCTAATTGCAAAACTAATGATCCACAGCCAGACTGACATTCACTGGTGCCCGAGGAACATCTTCAGTTGTGCAAGCAATGACGTTGGACTGTGCAGCAATAGGTTGCAAAAACACCAGATTGGATCAAGAAGATATTGCCTCATCGGTGGCTGGAAAGCAGACTACTGCATTTTGCAGCAATTCTCATGAAACATCTGTCACTACAGCACCTCCTGTACCTTGTCTCTCAAAGTGAGAAATTGCCTAGGATTTTTTAGTACATTAATTGCCATGTAGTTAAATCCTTAGTTACATTTGGAAAAGGTGATTAATTCAATTTTATTGAACAAATAATTAACCTTGTACTCCATTTTTAAGATGTTTCTGCACTTAAAGAAACTGTTTCATCAATCCAATATAGTCTTATTCCCTAAAAGCTGCTAGTGTTTCTAACTATTGTTCGTCGAAGCATGGATTTCGAACCCTGAATTTCTAAATGCAGAGTGAAATGGGAGCACTCTGTAATCTAAACTATAGGATTCCTGCAAATTTTAATTTACAAGATTTATCCATAATATGCATTGCAATTTGCTAATTGCTAGTGTTCATGCAAATATCAGACCCACTGTCTCAGTTGCTAATGCTAATTGCTAGCACTAAGTTTCATGTGCCAATTAAATTTCAATCAATTAGGAATTAGGCACTCAAATATATCAGTACAAACTCATTCTTAAAAGTATAAATTAGACCCCTTCGCTAGCCGGACTCATTCAGAATCTGACAAAACAAAAACCTGACCTCACAAAGCTCGGTTCATGATCAGCACTACTATCAGGAAAGAATAGACTGTAGGTGAACTTGTATTTCATTTTATACTTTCCATTGGTTTGAACCATGTTGAGGACTCTCACTCTATAAAACTATGGTCTACAAATCATTCTGAAAGCATATGTATGTACTCAGTAGTCATTAAGTTTATTCGACCGAAAATAGTCACTTAGACTCTCACAAAATTCCTATACGAAACTCACAACCTGAGATTTCATAACTTTCAGAGTCCGAGTTCATGTGGGCATTTTTGAAGTAGATTGCATAGTTAACATGTTTTGATTTAGTTCTTAGTTTAGTCCTTATCAGAATCCAACTAGATTTCCTTCCTTGTATGCAACCCTATTCAGATTTATCTCAGTAGGGCTGAACTTGCTCAAATTTAGTGAATGCAGAAGGTTGGTAGTATCTAGTAACTCTATGCAGAGATAAGCATGAAAATAAATTATGATTTTGTTTGATACCCTAGATGGTAATTATGCTTTGTTAATATCTGAAAACTTAAATGTCCAGATAAGATTGTTTACTACACAGATTCCTGTCCTTATTAGCCAACTTGCCATAACGAATCCACTGTGGGGTTGAACAGGACTGGAGTCTTGGTTGACCAAACACAAGTAGTTTAAGCAAAGATAGGGCTTCTGCATGCAAATGCAGGAAGTGATAGACATCTGCAACTCTTAGAGGCTGAGCACAACTTGGACAGCAATATTTTTTGAACCTTTATTCAGATATAATGATGAAAGAATGGTTTTATTTGCTTAACTATGCCACATGGTGAATTTGACTTGACTGGAAACTGAAATTGCCTAGAATCCAATGCACTCCTTACCAGTTTAGATAATGCCAATGTGCACAAAAAATAAAAGTAAAGAAAATGTGAGATAAATTAATTTGTAATTGGGCTAAATTTTTTTCTAAATTTGCTGTTACCGGCCAAAAAATTAATCAACCTTGGTAAATTTCATGGACATAATTAGATTTGGTTAGCTAATATGTTTTATGCCATGCCTTGCATACTGTCTTAGTCTCATTTCTCAGACTGGAGCAATAGTTTCAGAATCCAAGGTAAACGAAATTTAGATGACAAAAACTACAATTACAAGTATATCTAGCCAAAATGGTCAGGATAAGTTTGAAGTTCAAAAATGCAAATTCTTGTCATGAATCATACCAGAAACCAGGTGCAAATTAATGTCCCGTTTAGGCTAATGATGACATTAAAATGGGAGGAGGCAAACAAGGCAAGTCCACAACAGAACCAGTAGTGTCACTTGTCACTTTCTTAATTCTGAAACGCAATGGAAGTTACAGAAAACCTACTCTCAGTAGCCAACACCCGTTGTCATCAGAATTTAACCCAGAAGAGATTAGTAAATGGAGGGTGTATGATGATTAAGGGAAAGAGTAATAATAGAGCGTGTAGCTTACGTTCTTCTTCCACATGTGGCATAAAGTCTCAGGCAGCCTTATTATAGATTTTCGGGAATTCTATGGAGGATTTTCTTTCGCACCTATATTTTCGATGGACCTGCTCAATTCAGCTGATTCTTATTGACATTTCTGCGCCTGAACTTAATAAGTTACGCAATTTGGAGAAAAAAAATTAGGCTATATTAAGGCTGCTTTCTTAGTGAATTCAGACCACCATTTCTATTCATTATTCCACACACTCTATACTACCATAATGGCCTCTATCACAGTTGACCAGTTACATGCTTATCATGCCATTGATCGAGAGGTCTTTTCTCGATTGGTGATAAATCTTAAGCGAAACCCTGCTGAATCTCTGCTGGTCATAGCTGTGTGGCTATGGCTGGAAGACAAGCGTTATCCTAATGTCATAGCAAAAATGACGAGCCTAGCGGATACTGTGTTGAACATCGTGGCCAATGAAGCTGCTCTATGCTTGAATTTTCTAGAATCCACCAACCTTCCGATCATACCTAATGGTGGTGGCCTCCCCTTTACTTCTATAGTCGTTGGAAAGGACATTTCATTGGAAATGTTCCTTCAGAATAAATTTACTGCGATAAGCAGAATAAAGAATTTTCTTAACACAGTCTGTGCTCGTATATTCACTGATATTTTGCAGTGTGTTTTAACAGGCACATCACAATTGATTGGAAACCAACCTCTTGTTGTTCCTGGTTTTCCTCATCCAGTATTTGGTGATGTCACTATACTGGCAAGGTCCATTAACAATGATTTTCCTGCAGGAGGACTCTGGGGTTGGGACCCCGCTCTTACTGTTCCTGAGAATGACAGGACAATGTTTCTTACTTTCTCAAGGGGTTTTCCTGTGACGAATGAGGAAGTGACAGAACTTTTTACAAGTATCTGTGGTGATTGTGTTGTTAATGTTCAAATGCAAGAAAATGCTCAATCTAATGGACAACCTTTGTATGCAAAAATGATTATGCGCACTGTCACAGCTGTTGATCAGGTCCTGTGTGGGAAACGTGTAGCAAAGTTTCGGATCAACGGCAAGCACATATGGGCTCGGAAGTATGAACGCAGGGAGTAGTTCGCGTGAGGGAGCCTAATTCTATGATTGCATAGGATTGTGGCTCACCCTTTGTTGTTGCAGAATAAAATCAACGTTTGGCCACAGATTTGTTTTCTATTGTGATATCGGTTCTCTCCTAATTTGGTTTGTTCAACTTTTCTCCTAAAACTTTTTCCATTTGTGTGTCATTGGCATGCATTACGAATTATATCGGTTGCCATTACTTAGTGTCACAATTAATTAATCATAGCTTATTTCCATAAGAAAAGCTTGTGCTTGAGGAAATGAACTGATTCTCTCTTTCAAGTCCATGTTGATTCCTTTTCTGAAAGTATCTTACCATCAGATAAATACAATTGTGACATTTAGCCGTAAATTGTTGTTCAATGCAATGGCTAATCAATTGACTTTGGACAATTATGATTGTTAGGCAGTAATAGTACTCGTTGAAAATAGCGGCTAATCATCGATTCACCAACAACTATGATAGTTAACCATTACTGTCTTTGAGAATAGCGGTTAATAAACAAACAAGAAAATCATGATACTTATCCATTAACACCAGATGAAAACAGCAGTTAAGACAATTTTGATTGTTAGCTATTGATTAGTTGTTGAAAAAAAGTAGTTAGTCTGCGGTTGGTAAAACCATTAGCATCCATTTTTTGCCAATTTTGTGCAATAAGTACATTTGATGATTGATAATTTCGGCCTACAAGTTCCATCCAGTCCTTGAATCATTTGGTGAAAAATATCAGTTCTCCAAATAATTTCACTCATTTCAGCACGAGTTCCTGTCCATATTTTAGAAATGATGAGAAGCCAAATGTAGGAAGAGAAGTTCTGAGCACCAGGTTTCCTTTCTTTCTTGTTAGCTGTTCATTTTTACATTTGTAGTTATCCTATTGAATATCAGTAAGAGCTGTTCGCATTCTGGTACTGATTTGGACTGTACTTGCTGAAAAGAATTCATTTCCAGTAGATTATTTGAAAGACAACTAGCTGAAAATGTTATTTTAGTTATGCCATTTATCGAAGAAAGGTTAGTCCTTGGCAAATTGATAGTTTGCATGTGTCAAATATACGTGATTGTGTGCATTGAATAAAGAGACTTGTTCAGTTGCTATTGCCTGCTCCAATGCTCTCCTGAACCTGTTGTTTTTCAGTGCTCACTCCAAAGGTAGTCACGTCCTGGTCCTATTCATTTTATATTCAGTCATTTTTCCTATTCTGGTTACTACCTCTTTCTCATCTCTTACCTGAGACCAATATGCATATGGGACACTTCTATGATGCTCTCAGGACTTGCCGCACTTTTAGCTGCTGAACTATCAGGTCTAGTTAGGCTTGTTCTATCTTCTTTTTCTCTCATGCAATGCAATGATTGGCTTCTTGTCTTCTTAGTTTCTTGATCATAATTTTTACTTATGCATAAAAATAAGGACTTGTTATTTTGTTCAGAATCAATATTGATCACCAATCGATAAATTGATCTAAGTATGTGTCAACATGGATAAAGTACAAGCCAATTTTGTGGTTTCAGAAATGAATATCCATTTGTTAGTATTGAAATATTCAGTTTCACACTCATGACAACCCTATCCTATTGCTGATATCAGTTATCTGGACAGAAGGGCACAGACATTGTGTCATCCTGTATTGTCTGTTTCCTATGATGAATTCATACTGGCTATGTATTTGGTTAATGACACGAACATGTTTTTATAGAAAATAAAATTTGATCAACGTGCATTCTAGAAAAATGGACCCTATTTCAATGCGTGTCTCTGGAATCTGGCTCGGAAAAAAATATCTACAGAAGTTTCTTGATAATTCTTCTTCCTGAACTAATAAGACCTGGGTAAAATAAATAAGCTCAAAACTAGAAGTAGTTTAGTTTATTATTCTCCTGGTAGTTTTTTGTTTGTTCTTCTTGTTGAATGAGCTTTTGTCTACATAAATTTCAATTTTTCAAAAGAATGCAGATGAGAAGATGAGGACTGATTGCATTTCATGGGTCTTTGGTATCAAATTACTTCTGGCCGCTCACAACTTTCCAAATGCATACAAAAAGAGAAATGTCTATTGTCCAATAATCTGAATCTCTCCTCAAACATCATTGTTTACAACTAGAAAACAATACTACGTTGATGGACACTTCTAGTATTAATAGAATCAAGTCACAACTTATGTATATCTAAGAAAAGATAAATAAGGTCTTGGGCTCTATTCTATAGCCACACCATTGACTATTCCTCTCTTCCTAATCTGCATCTTTCTCCATGAAGCTACTCTAAATCAAGCTTCTGTAGACCTCAACGTGAAGGAGACATCCTTCCCGTGCCCTTTGTTTGATGCTGATAGCTGTAATAGTACTCTGATATGTATAGGCTCGGTAAGTGTTGGTGACAGGCACTTAAAACTTACACGGAACCACTATCAGGCAATTCTAAGTTGACGCAACCTGTGCCTACTGACCAGATTGGCAGGGTTCTATTCCATCAGCCTGTGATTTTCACCTTTTCAAATCTGTCTCTGGAGATGGAATGCATTTATTAAGGCACAGAATAATAGTCCTCCTCCTCCCAATAGCAAAGGCTCATATCTTGGAATCCTGGATAAGTCAACAGAAGGTGAATCTCCATTATAACTGATGAATAAATTAGGTTCTCGATCATGTGTTGATGTTGTGCATCTGCATAGTTTAGTCCATGACAAAACTAAAGGTATCAGGAGGCAAATTCATGTAGCTCAATCCAACTAATTTGACATTGAGATTTGGTGTAGTTGAATTGTTATCTACTAGCTGCAGTTGATTGATCCTAATCAAGAACTTAATTCATACTTAATTCATAAGAATATTTTCACTCTTTGAAATAGATAGATGGTGTTACTCGACAAATAGCTGTGGAACTTGACACTTACCTGAATGAGTTTGATCGAGAAGGAAAACATATGGGCATTGGTGCAATAAGCATAACAGATCCTGTTGCAGCAAGAGTATCAACAACACAGGAATTTACCTTACAAGTGGAAGAGATATCACAGTTTAAATTAATGATGATAGCTCGGAAAAGAAGCTCCAAATTATTGTTGCATATGCAGGGAATCCACTAATGATATTCCTGAATCAGTCTATTGACATGTCAACATGGGTTCTGAATTCTGTTTGTATAGGCTTCACATCCGCTACAGGGTCTTTCTTGGAGTCTCATGAGGTTCTGAATTGCACTTTCTGACCAACACCATTGCCAGAATTCAAGAAAGCTCTTGAGAAAGATGGAAAAAGGATCATCTTGATTATTGTTGTGGCAGATTGGCGGTACTGATACTATTCACTTTACCGCCTGCTTTACAGGAGTTTAAGGAAGAGAAAAGAGGAGTAAAAGGAGAGCTGGTGTTGAAAGCCGGTCAATGAGAGCAGCAAACGCACCTAAAATGCATGCATGTAGACAACTCTCAAAGGCTACTCGCAAATTCTGCAGAGAAATCGTGTTAGGAACTGGTGTATTTGGAAGTGTTTACAAAGGTGTCGTTTCTTCGTATCCTCCTATGATCTTAGCAGTAAAAAATATCTCAGAAACTTCAAGACAAGGTCAGCTTTACTTGTTTATTGCTTTAAAAATTTCCAAATGATTCTGTAATCAGAAACAACAGTTAATTCCAAGTGCATTATAATGAGTAGGTGAAAAGGCGTATTTGGCAGAAATATGCACTAGAGGGCATATGCGGATAAGAACATAGTGCAACTCCAAGGCTGGTGCCACGAGCGCCAGCAACTTCTTTTAGTTTAGGAACACAAACCCAATGGAAGCCTTGATTGCTGCATCAGCAAGCGCTTTCTTGACTGGAACACTAGGTACAAATATTAACAGGCCTGGCATCAGCATTACTTTAGCTCCATGAGCAGCAAGGTCATCCTATCGCTCACCGAGATGTCAAGCCAAATAATGTAATGTTAGATTCTGATTTTCTCATTATGGAAATTTCAGCCTTGCAAGATTGCTATGAAGCGATTCTGCAGTTACAACAGTGCTTCCTGAAGTAGCCTACACAGAAAAAGCTACCTCAGAATCCGATGTCTACAGTCTTGGTATGGTTGTAATAGAAGTTGTGACAGGACAACGGTTCTAGGGTATTTTCGAAGAAAATAGTTTACTAAATTACGCATGTAGTTTACAAGGAAGAAATGCATTGCTTGAAGGCGTCCACAGAATGCTAGAAGGAAAATGTGATGAGCAACAAGTGAAGAAGGCATTACTTGTTGGCCTGGCATGCTTGCATCCTGACCCCAAGGGTCGTCCAACTATAAGAAAAGTAGAGAAAATTTTGTTGAAACCCAATGAGCCTCTAAAATCGCGGCCGACTGCAATTTTTGTGCCATTATATTCCTCTGCGTCCGCCACAAGGTCCACAGCTGTTTTGGGTCTAAAAGTGACAATGCCTTGTTGCAGTCGGCCCCTGAAGAGATGGTGCTTGATAAGATTATTACCCACCATGAATATTGTGACATATAGAATTGGGTTCTTGGGGGCGTTAAAGACAGAATTTTACTCCATTCTTGAAATTTCTTATTTTTCATCTTCATTTTGTGCATGCTTGTAGCTTTTAATTTGGTCATGCATCTCTTTTGTACATGCATATATAGGTGTGAAAAAAAGAAATGCAGGAGAGGGCAGGATGCTCCATAAGTTTATGTTTGTTTAGAGTTGGCCTTACCCAACATATACCATGATAGCAACGATGAGTTAGATGAGTTGTCATGAATCTATTAAGATATATATTTTTAATTTTTTTTAAAAATAAAACAATGTTATTTTTAATCGAGTTGACTTGTCGGGTCATATGGGTTTAACCGGGTTAATTTTTATTGTGAATAAATAATAAAAGAAATTTTATTGTGATCTAAATAATAAAAGAGGAGATTAATTTCTTTCAAATAAAATTAAGAAAATAATGTGCTGTAATATATTGACAAAAAGGTAAAAGAAATTTCGCATGAGAGAATGATAAAAGTACGTATATTAAGATAAAAAGAGTGAGGGTGTTTGTAGGGTGGAGCCCAGGGGATGCTGGCAGGGCCCGACCCCTGAAAAAGAAAGATCTTGGTTTTTCTTGAACAATTTAATATTTTAGGGACAAAACTTGTAGAAATTAAGTTTTATCCCCTCCCAAAATAATATTCATAATCTTGACTCTTCTAAAAAGATTTCCTGGCTCCAAGTGTATTTTATAATGAATTGATTAAATCAAGAATCATATTTTACTGTATTTAAAAATAATTTTTTTTTCATGGTTTTTCCTATGAAGTTTGTTGTTAAAAGTATTTTTTTTCATGGTTTTGCTGTTAGTTTTTTTTAAAAAAAATTATATTTTGTTTGTAATGTATTTTACACGTGATTGATATGTTCATAGAGTTGATGGTTATTTTCAGTATAATATTTAATCATGTGTATAGCTGATTTAGTAAATTTAAAAGAAAAAATTACAAAAATGATAAATTAAAAACATAATTATTTTGTAAAGATAAAATTAAATTAATTAGAATATAAAGATGGGTTAAAAATTCATTTTTAGAGAACAAAATGAAATATTGAAAATTTTAAAGTTAATGGATTGATTCCCCCCTAAGATTGAAAGTAAAAACTCGCAAGACTTTAGAGGCCGAAATGTAATATTGAGAATTTTAAAGGGGTCTATAGGAAAACAAATGCGTCTGCCGGGAGTCGAACCCGGGTCTATTGCTTGGAAGGCAATTATCCTGACCGTTGGACTACAAACGCTTGCTGTAAATAAGGCTACTACAATATTTATTAACAAAAAATATTTCGACATCAAGAGGTCCCCAAGAAACGAACAGCGAGACAGGCAGAAGCCGGCTGTGTTGTTGGAATATTGAAAACATGGTCCAAAGACACTGACGTCGAAGTAAAAAGAAAGGCACAATACACCAAATGGACAAGCTGGTCAAGAATCCAATCAAATTCATGGCTACAAAAGTCTTTGGACTGTCTTTCATGTTTCTGCCTTCCCTTTCAACATCATCAATATTCAATTCCATTCTCCAATCACTCACACTTAGAGACCCTTTTCTCATCTCTATCTCCAGTTATCATTTTGCTAAAATAAAGAAGTCTTTGTGCTAAATCTATGAGAGAAAGGCCTGGAGATTTTGTATAGTACTTTCCCATGTGGTAGTATTTATTGTTTGCTTTGACTGCTATACTAGAGAAAATGTGCTCTACGTATTTTGTAAATATGAACCCTTTTGTTAGTTTTGTGATTTGGATCTCTCTCTTCAGTTCTTTCCATAGTTTTCATGCCTCTCGAATGCAATGCAATGTGTCTTTAAATGAATCATGTCCTGCTTCATTGTACTATGTTCCAAATACAATGAGAAGTCTTGATGAAACAGCTTCTTTATTCAATGTGGATAATGATGCAGTAAAGAGAACTATTGATGGTTTCCTGGTTATGATAAACTGCAGCTGTCTGGCTGAGCACAGATTCTTCACTTGGCACATGGATTACAAGGTCCAAAAGGGGGATACATGGAACAGCATTTCGTCGAAATTCGGGTTCTATGTGGTGGCAATGTCACAAAAGGTGTTGATTCCGTCGGTAATTGTGACTCTTGATGTTTTATGTGGCTGTTCTAACAACGCAGACATGGTAACATACAAGGTTCAAAATGGAGATACTGTGTTTACAATCTGTTCTCGATTTAAAGCTAATGAAACTAAGACTGTCTTATTGAATGGGCTAGACAATCCAGACAGTATCCACGAGAGAGATATTCTGTTTATCCCCACACCAGGTGAGAGAAGTAATTTTTGCGATTGTGATTGATGATTAGTACAAAGTAAGATCATTTTTTTGTGAATATTTATTTTTTTCTCTGTTGTCAAATATACTCTTAACGCTTAAACTTGTATGGAAGAATGACTCTGTGTGCAGCCCTTGTGAGACAATGAGTAAATATAGGTTAAGATAAAGGGGTTCTAATATTTCTATTGTTTCATCTGATAAATGTCAGTATCTTTGGCTGGTAACTTGAACATATATAAGAGCTGCCCTATGAATTACATGTTGTTTGAATTGCTCTTTGGTCATTATTTAACTGTATAGAGTTAGTACTAAAGAGAATATGAGGTAAAGTTTTGCTAAGTGAAACCCTTTTGTCTTCGTAGAAGGTTACATTTCTTAGTTTACAGTTAAAACTTCTGGTATATGTGCAGCTGGCTTCAGAACCTAATTACATCTTTTTTTGTTTTGCATGGATGTTTATGTGCAGCTGGCTTTAATAACCTTACTTTCATTGATTATCACAACCAAGGTCAGTCATAAACTATAACATGTCTAAATTCAAGGTGAACCACCCCATGTTCTCTTAATCTCGTGGTCTTGAAGCATATATATATATGCTATTAAGATGCTAATCCTGACTGTAAAACGTGCTTCTGTTAATGAATGAGTGGAACCTCTCTTAGTAGAGATATTATATTTACATATATAGTACATTGTCATTGTAAGTTAATTTTTTCTGCCTTACAGATATGAAGACCAAAAAAACATCAAAATCTCGAATTTTTATTGTGGTTGGAGCCATTTCAGCTGCTTTAGTTGTCGTACTATTGTCGATCCTACTTGTATTTTGGAAAAACCATATGAAGAAGCGAGCTCGACAACCGATAGCTTCCTCAAGGAGATTGAATTGCTTGCACTGTTATCTTGCATCATGTCCTCAGCGTAGAAGTAAATACAGTTCATTGTGGAGCATCTGAATTTTAAGCAATGGATTTTCTTTTCTATTCCTCCTTTATATAGTACAGATGGAACAGTGTAGCAGAGCCTTGTTAAAGACTGTCTTATCCCTATAAGGTGATTGATTCATGAGATATTTTGTTGCAGAATTTGAAGAAAGCATGGTTTCTTCAATCGGATCAGACAAAGCTACTGTTTTACCGTACAATGAAATACGTGAAGCCACTTCCAACTTTAGCAGATCTTTAATAATTGGTCAAGGATCTTACGGATTAGTCTACCTCGGGAAACTACGAGGAACTGTAAGAGAGCTAATGTGCCTAAAATGACCCCCCCCTAATGTTTGTGCAAGACTTATTCGTTTGTATAGAAACATTTTCACCATACATGCTTCTTTGCATATGTATGTAGGATGTGGCCATCAAGCAGATGAAAGATACAAACTCCAAAGAGTTTATGTCAGAGTTAAATATTCTTTGTAAAGTTCATCACATAAACTTGGTAAGGTTCTTTTTGTCAGAGTTTCCTCAATAATGCTCTTAATTTAGATGTCAAGATTCACCATGCATACTTTTTTCAATTCTATATATTGCTGACCGTTTTTTTCCTACTTCTTTCTAACATTTAATTAGATCGAGCTTATTGGATATGCGGCTGGTGGAGAGTCCTTGTTTCTTGTTTATGAATTTGCCCAAAACGGTGCATTGAGTAATCATCTGCACAATCCTGCATTAAGAGGTTTGGAATTCCCAACTTCTTACAGCTAACGATGGAATTTCTTTATGATTTCAAAGTTTTTTGGAATTGGTTTGTGTCAAAATTACTGTGAGAACAATCTTCTTATCACATGGTTGTCAGATTGTGTATCATCAGTTATTATGCATTATATGTTGTACAGCTTATGGTAGCAACAAGAGTTCAGTGGAATGCTTAAATTTTCTTTAAATGGTTTTTTAGTAGAAAGGCATGTGTGAATCTAGTATGTCAGCAACCGGACCGCTATGCTTCAACTCCAAATACCTGTCCTTCAGCTCGAAGCTCTTCACCATTGTGCTTCAACTACATATTGAGATTCTTATAACTTCGCACCTTTGTGCCTCGCGAATCTACGTTGATGCTTTGAATTCTCCATACCTTTCGATGGAACTTCGTACTTCTATGCTTTTAAATTCCTTACCAACCCTTGGTCCTTCAATATCATATCTTCATGCCCCCCTCTCCATTTTTCTGTTCTCAACTCCATGCCTTTTTGTTTCTACTCCATACCCCTGTGCTCTGTTTTTATTCTTTGGTGTCTCGGATCCCAATCTTTTGCCTTCAACTTCTTATCTTTCTACTTCAATTACAATCATTTATGCTTCATATCTACAACTTAGTCCTTTCACCTCTAGACCTATATGTTTTGATGCTTCCATACCTTTTCTGTTTCATGTTCATATATTTGTGCTCGAGGTTACTATATGTTCTTCTATCTAACACCAAGAATATGAGGGTTTAGTTATGATATGTTGCCGCAATTGATAAAATAATGCAAAACTCTACAATCAAACGAATATGAAAATACTTCCTGATTGCATGCATGATGCATGTGTGTTCGTGTATGTGCGTGTGCGTGTATGTACTTTTGAACATATGCATCTTAGAATCACTGCTTTGCAACTAATTATTTTTAAGTACGGTATTAAAGCACTTGTTCATAATAATTCAGATTGTTTACAAGTTAGTTATTAAGCTTTGATGCATTTGTAGGTCATAAACCTCTCCCTTGGGCTACACGAGTTCAGATTGCTCTTGATGCAGCTAAAGGTCTTGAGTATATACATGAACACACAAAACCTTACTATGTCCATCGAGATATCAAGCCAAGCAATATTCTCTTAGACTCCAATTTCCACGCAAAGGTAAGTATTATTGTAGCAGTTTTTAATGGTGGTTGGCGAAATACTCTGGATATTGAGCGTTTGTATAGAGGGAGAGATTCATTCCTTAAATTTTGAGCACTTGCAAATAATTCATCTTCTTTTGTTTAGATCATCTCCACTATTGTGGTACAATTCTGGTTGATTTGATCTCATTTCAAGCTCTTTAATGTTCAATTTCTGTCCCCCCAGATTGCAGATTTTGGGCTGGTAAAGTTATTGGAACAATCTCCAGATGCTGGAGGTGCAGCAGCATCTAGAATTGTTGGCACATTTGGTTACCTTGCACCTGAGTGTGTACTTAATTAAGCTCTCATTGATGATTTTGGTTTGATTCTTGTTGTTATCGTCATCCGTATGATCCATTAAGAAACATAATTTTCCCTTGAAAACTAGGTATGTTCGAGATGGACATGTGACCGCAAAGAGCGATGTCTATTCCTTCGGTGTTGTTCTTATGGAATTACTTACTGGTCAGCCAGCATTAAGTAAAGATGCAAGTCCTGAAAATGAAAAGCTCAGTGAACATCGTTCTGTGGTGCAATACGTGAGTATGCTCATTGGTTCTACTCTTAAATAAGTTTTCCATAAGAACAAGAAATGCAAACCGGTGGCCAGAGTTTTTAGGCTGGTTTAAGTAATTAATCTGCATATGCCATTTACCAGTTAATTTTGGTTTATATTTCTGTTGATCTAGATGCTGTCAGCATTGAATGATAGCCAGGACTCTTTCGCCGAGCTGGCCAAATGCATTGATCCGAACCTGACCTCCTACGACAAAGATTCACTCTATGAGGTATGACTCATTTCCACCTTTTCTTGTGCATTTGAAGTTATACGTGGCTTGTGGTTACTGTCTCGAAATAAAAAAGATAAAAACAGTGGAGACCGAGTGAAAATGTCTCCGAAATTCACTGTTCGAGCAGCTTTATTTTAAATCTGTCTTTGTCTCTTCAATTAAAATTGTTTTTCTCCTTTTGTATCTCTTCCTTCTATCTTGAGATACTAAACAAACGCAACATATATGTAATGTGGGAAGAAACTATTTCAACTATCTAAATCTCTTGTCTTTGCATGGCCTGTTGATTGCCCTAAGAAGCTGCTCTAAATTGAGTTTTTTGTCGAAATGTTTCAGCTCTTTCATTCGAACTCTTCTCTGACTTGACATGTTTTCTTGTTTTGACATTCTCTAAGATGGCCCTCTTGTCCAAGGACTGTGTTGATGACAACTGGAAACGGCGTCCTGATATGAGTAGAGTTGTGTTACGCCTTTCACACATGCTTTCAAGCTCCAGAGAGGGGGAGGAACTATAGTTCGATTGCCTCGCAGGGTGAATTTATAGCCAAAATCTGCAAGGCATTTTGCCAGGAGGTTCAAGACTTGGACTTATTTTGTACAAAAATCTACTCATTTTCCTTGGTGTATTTTCCCTTTTGTTTGCTGATTAGGCATCTAGAGATCGTGCACTTTACAATGCCTTTGACAATTTGTAGGATTCCTCAAGCAAGGTAGAATAACTTCACGCATGTGTCATTAGAAAATTGTTACAGAGATGTCGTTGCATGCAAAGAATTAATGAGAAAATACGACAAGACGTGTTTGTTTTTGTTGTACATAATAGGATTTAAATCACAGTTTTTACACTCAGCCTATTAACTCGGCAAAATTTGATTTACCTGACTATAGTTTGAATGACTCGGTTGATTTAATTAAACCTACTTTAATTTTGAGTAAGGTGATTGGTCCGAGTTAACTCAACTCCTCCTCCTCACTAATAGATACTTTTCTCTAACTCGATTTCTAAATCAGATATGATAAAAGAGAAGATTAATTAAATTCTTTTAATTGTTTTTGCAAAGTTTGGGTAACAAAAATGAGGCTTTGTCAAAGAATCAATTTAACCCGAAAATTTAAGTTGTTAAGTAAGGTCTCAGGATATGATTTTATATTATTCTCTAATACACCCTTTCAAGTAAAAGTTATTTGAGCTTGAAATTTACAGAGGTCCATATTACCTTATGCTTGATTTTTATTAAATAAATGGGGGTGGTAAGATTCGAATTTATGACCACTTAATCATCAAGACTCTGATACCATATCAAAAAACTAATTTAACCCAAAAACTTAAGCTGTTAGGCGAGTGGTATGAATAAAAAAAAAAACTTGCAATATTTACGTTACTTTGTGCTTGCTTATTTTCTAGGATAAAGGTTAAATGATATTCAGGAAAAAAAAAAACTTTGCCATCTCAAAAAAAATAAAGATCAAAGCTATGTTTGTTTCCTGGTATTCACTTTTCGAGAAATCATTTTCCAAACTTTCCTGTGTTTGTTTGCCATTAGAAAAGTTGGTCAACGAAAAACACTTTCCAGTCAAAGGAAAATTTGGCTTGGTTTCCAAGAAAGTGTTTTCCTGGAAAATTTGGATGGAAAACACTTTCTGAAAGTTGTGAAAAATTTATAAATGTCATATTATTTACTGATTAAATCAAATTTGGTCCTCAAACTTTTGATTGCTATATATATATTTTGTTTTGAATATTTATTTTTCAATTTCATCTCTTAAAATTTAATTTTTATATTAACTTTGGTTCTCATTTTTATAATTGTTATTT